>Ga0206963_10020_pt1 | contig 62346 bp, 51 predicted proteins | sample Alteio_BWOrgHeat_28_FD_152958 | JGI IMG/M metagenome (GOLD analysis project Ga0206963, IMG submission 152958) | Enriched cells from forest soil in Barre Woods Harvard Forest LTER site, Petersham, Massachusetts, United States -... | ecosystem: Environmental > Terrestrial > Soil > Temperate forest >... | reverse complement strand
GATACTTCTGTTATAGGGGCAGGAGGAACTCAAAAAATTGATATTGATGAGAAAGCAAATTCACTTCAATTTTATGGTGCAACAGATTATTCAATTAAGGGAACCAAGACTAATATACCTGTTCAGCAAGGTCAGTTAAGATCTTTTACAAATGCTCTGGGAACTTTTAGTGCCAGTTGGACGACAGAGGCTAATGGGAAAGCAGTGTTCGCGGGATATTTAAATGATAAAAATCAAACACTTGATGGTGTTGCACAGGAAATAACTTCAAGTTGGAAATATAAACTTTGGAATTTTGGTGAAGATCAGATGAGAGCTCAACAAAAGGATCCAGTTGGTTACAATCTTAAATTCACAGTAACGCTTTTAACAATTTCGGCAATGTCAGCGGCCGAACCTGCCCCCTATTCCGGAGGCTACAATCCGAGTGTAACAACACAAGAATCAATGTCTGCATTAGGTACACTTAAATCCGCGCCGTCCTATGCTGAAGGAACCTTTTCGATATTTAATTGGAGAGGCTATCCTAATTGGGGTGTAAAACCGGCTGGTCCATTTAGGTTATTGGAAGGAGCTGAATATACAACTGCTAGAACTTTGGCAAATAGAACTAATGCTGCAATACATAACTCAGCTCCTTATCTCAAAAGTCTTCAAATACATGAAATTACACCGATAAAATTTGGAGGGAGTCCGACGGATGCAGCAAATAAACTATTTTTAACACCTGAACAACATTCAGAGTATACAAATTTTTGGAATGATTTTATGCGAAGTTTTAAAAAATAATATTAATGGCAATAGATAAAAACAAACCTCCTGAAAATGACGACCTGCAATCGTTTCTATCAAAAGTAAATATTGTACTACCCAATGGCTTTATAGAATTTTATAAAGGTGCAAATGGGGGAAATATTACTTCAGAAAATGCCTATACTATATTGTGGCCCTTAACTGATTTGATTAAATTAAATAACAATTATAACGTAGACAAATATGCACCGGATTTTTTTATATTTGGTTCCGACGGAGGAGACACTGCTTTTGCGATCGAAAAGTCTACAGGGCATATTTTTGAACTGCCATTTATAGGAATGTCTAAAGAGGAAGCAATATTTATAAATAAAAATTTTGACCAGTTTATTGAATTAAGATAAATAGATTTATTTGACAGAACTCTTCGCCAATAACATACAAACATCCTGAGACAATGAAAGTTTTATAAAAGAGTTTAATGAAACTTTGTGGCTCCATATTTAGGTTATCCGTTCGGGATGCTGATGCAGGGACGCACAGTTATCCTCACCGGTGTCAATTACAGGTACGGATTTGACGCGCAGGAAAATGATGATGAAGTGAAAGGACAGAGTAACTCTATGGGTGCAGAATTTTGGGAATATGATACCAGAAGTGGTAGAAGATGGAACCAAGATCCTAAAAGTGTTCCAGTGATTAGTCCGTATGCAACCTTCGGAAATAGTCCTATATGGAAAACAGATATTAAAGGTGATACTCCAACTGTAAAAGAGGCAGCTCTAATTGCGGAAGATATAAATAATATAGCTTCGGGTGGTAAAACTTCCAACAATCTCAAAGGGTGGAAATTAATTAATACTAATATTCAGGGTGTTTTGTATCAAGATCCAAATAATGGTTTGACTTCAGGATTATACGGACGCAAAAAAGATAATGGATTAATGGAATACACATACGCTACAGCAGGAACGGAAAATAAAGCAGATGCGATAGCGGATGTGCAGGCTCTTGTAGGATTATCAGATCAAGATAAAAGGTCTATAAATAACGCTAAACTCATCAGTAATGGATTGGGAGCTCACCCGGATCTAACCTTCGTTGGTCATTCAAAGGGTGGAGGGCAAGCCGCTGAAGATGCTATGGCAACTAATGGTTATGCTATTACCTTTAATCCAGCAACTGTAGTTAAAAATGCTATTGATATGGGTAAGCTAAATACAAATGTTCCAATTGATAACTATATTGTGACAGGTGAAATATTGATGGCATCTCGAATAATTTCAAAAGGTCAATATGGACCCCCTGTGGGATCAATACACTATCTCACACCGGCGACATCAGATTTGACAAAAGTCAGTGCTGTTCCATTGACAATTAGGTTACATATGATAGACGCAGTAAATCGCGCAATTGACCAAGCTGAGAAGCCAGTAGTTGTGCCAGGTAATATTTTTACACATTTGTATAACCAATTGTTGAAAGGGTTGTCAGACACTGAAAATTGGTTAAGAATAGGTGCTCCTCGATAAAATTAAAATTTTAAAAATGAGAATATTTATTTTATTGACAGTTATTATAATTTTCTTGAGTTGCGGCCAAGATAATGGCCCAGGTTCGAGAAAGGATATTTTTTCTGGGAGATATTACGATTTAATTAAAGCAATATCAAATAACGATACAGTCCAAATAGAATATTTAATCGATAAATATAAACTTAACGTAAATCAAAAAGACGATGATTCAATAGGAACCACATTACTAAGATGGTCAATTTACAATAATAAAAAATTATCTTTTAAAAAATTACTTGATTTAGGTGCCAATCCAAATTTTTTAGACAGCATTGTAACATTTCCTGTAATATCAATTGCAGCAGAAAACCCAGATACCGACTATTTGCAATATTGTTTGGATCACAAAGGCGATCCTAATATAATTTCATATCATGACAAAAATGGCAGTCAATTTTTTTCACCGTTGGACGCAGCGGCAGCAAGTGGAAACTTTGCAGATGAAAAGAAATTGGTTGATAATATAAAACTTCTAATTAAATATGGAGCTAGAGTTAACTATTCGCAAAATTATTATATGCCATTAACCGATGCTTTAATCATGAGATATTATCAAAAAGCATTGGTATTATTGGAAAATGGCGCAGATCCATATAAAGTAAAATTTGTACGTATCGACAACCCCGACACAGTAGGTATTTGCCAGATACTTACTGAATCTGACAAATATCCTAATGATGAAGAAATAAATCGATCAAAAGGATTTGTAATTAAATATTTAAAAGAACATTATAATTTAGAATGTTCCTCTTTTCGAATTTCTAAATAGATTGAGCTAAAATAGTTTGTATATTAATTCGAGGTTATTATAATGTTATGGAAATCCGTTCGGGATGCTGATGCAGGGTCGGACTGTAATCCTTACAGGCATCAACTATAGGTACGGATTTAATACCCAAGAGAATGATGATGAGGTAAAAGGACAAAGTAATTCCATGGGTGCAGAATTTTGGGAATACGATGCAAGAAGCGGTCGAAGATGGAATGTTGACCCGAAATCCAAGGCATATGAAAGCCCATATGCAGCTTTTGGTAATAGTCCCATTTGGTTAACAGATGCAAATGGTGCGGATACGACGTTGCCTGCTGCCGATGGTAAAAATATAACTTTACCTACTGGAGCATCATTTGAAACTTTTCATCCGAATACCAATTATAATCTTCCATCAAATGGGAAGAAAATAGATGCTCCTGTCGGAAGTCTTAAATCCTTTACTATTGATGATAATACATATAATGCAGTATACAATATTGAAACACTTAAGTTTGCTGGCTATCAAGATGTAAATGGCAAATCTGTTGTTCAAGAGAATAATATACCTTCACTAAACACTGTCGATCTCTTTGCTCAGTCTTCTTTAAGATATAACTTTGGCGTAAGGTTAAATGAATATTTAAACCCGCTTGCAGAAACAAGGGATTTATTTAATAATAATTTAATTTCAGCAAATGCGGCTTCAGAAATAAGATATAATTTAACATTATCGTCCCGAAAACTCCTTGATCCGATAGGCAAAGCATTTTCAGGAGGATTGAAATCAGAACAAACTGCATGGAGAATGTATCAAAATTTTTTACAAGGTGGAAAAGATGCTGCAAGTATTTTTAAAACAAATCCGTGGGTAAATGGAAGTGCAAGATTTTTTAGTAAGGTTCCTGTGTTGCAAATTACTTTAGAAGGTATTTCTTATTATTCGATTATTAGTCAGAAAAAATCTATCGATCAAGTGGAGAAAGAATATGACAATTGGGGTAATCCAATATTTAAGTTTTATCGTAACGTAATTGAAAAACCACTAAGAAAATTAGGCGAAAAATAAATATGTTAAAATGGAGAATATTCTAGTTCGAGCGTTCTATTGTATTTCTGATAAAATTGCTTCCATGGTTAACAAATTAGAAACTGTAGATGAATTTCATTCGTACAAGGTCATTAAAAATTATGCAGAACAGAATTTGGACAACTTCGATTATAAGAAGAATGGAGAGCTTATATGGAATACTTTATTTACAGATAAAATGTTAATACAAAAAGACAAGATTGTTTGCGTTTATAACATAAAAAAAACATACTTGTATGATATTGTTTTAGCTAGAGTGAAATTTTATATTGAAAATAAGCTATGGAATTTGCTTGATGCTTATGATGTTAATACTTGGACATGGAGTAACGAACAAGTCTTTCTTATACCTGGACTTTTTGTTTATTTAATTATTTTAAAGAATGGAGAAAAGGTATTAATCCTTGCATCTTTAAAAGATAAAAAGCTAAGCTTTATTGAATCTTATGACGAAAAAAATATTGATGTTAATTTATTTAAACGAAGACAAATAGTTTTTAAAGACGGTTTTTTTTACTCTATCTAAAAATGTACTAAGCTCACATTACTTTGATGCATAAGTATATCCCGAACGGATAACTTAAATATATAACTATAAAATTTCATAAAATTCCTTAACAAAACTTTCATTATCCGGCGGTATTTGATTACTGGGCACAAAACTTCCAATTTCACCATTTTTAAGTTTTATCATTTTTGGGTAGTCGCGAATAGTTTCCGTCAAATTAGAATTACAGGTAGGACATTTATGTGAATCTGCAATTTGTTCTATGTTCAACCCTTTTGTTTTAGGATTTTCCCAATCGATTACAAATAATTCACCGCAATTAATACATGTCGCAAGAGAAAAATTAGACCAGCCTTCATAAACTAAATAATATACTTCGTAATTATAAATATTAGGTGCAACATGTGCAAAGGCTTTGTAAGTTCGAATTTTCTTTTTCTGCATTTTTTTATTTTATTTTTTTCCCGACTTTTGCGCAGGTCTTAATTAATAGATTTGTAGTAACCGGATCTTTCAAAGAAGGTGCCGACATATCGAAACCTCTAGTAAATAATAAAGGTTGAGTGGATGAAATAATTGAAAAACAAAATGGTAATTAAATTGGAAAACTCGAAATGAAACTTGTACTAAAATAATGGGAACTTACATACCTTACCAATCATTCATATTTTTGGGAAATTGATTCATTAAAGCAATATTTCTTTCTTTATTAATTACAAATATTGCAAACCTTAGATCATTGGACTTTCGGGCGATCAAATTCTGAGCAAAATTATAAAACGATTTTTTTTCAAAATATTCTTTTTTTGTTAAAAACTGAACTACTATAAAAGTAGAATCTGAATTAAGAAGCTTAAATCCGATGTATAATCTTATGAAGTTTCTAAGAGTTTCGTTAGGTGACATTTTACTTTTGATAAATTCCTCGACTTTTATTACTGTTTTTTTTTCTATAAGTATTGCCGGGAATAACCTGGAATCGGAATAATCTGAATTAATAAAAGAATTTGTATACCTGTTAAAATTTGTTACCGTGTCTTGAAGCAATAATGCAAAATTGTTATAATATTTTTTGCACTTAAATTGAACACCAGGCTTATGATGTTCTTGACTATGAACAACACTATGTATTATCAAAAAAATAATTACTAAATATTTTTTCATGTTATTAATTATCGATTAAAATTAAAAATTTGACTATTGTCTAAATTGGATAACGTTATATTTTGTCGAATAAGTATTGGTCTTGGTCCATCTGGAAGATGTGAAATTAAAATTTCTGTCTGAATATTTGAGGGCATTTCAAGTTTAGATGTATTTTCATTATAGTAATAACCAGTACGAAGATTATTAGGTGTAAATTTTGCTCTTACAATATTTTCCCAATACATCGCATTTTTTTCAGACGCAGATATACCTGCTGTTAAGTTTGGTAGTTGTTTAAAGTTATCCAAACTTTTCCCGTTAGTCAATAAATCCCATGCATGACCCAACTCATGTCCAAGGGCCATAAATGAGGAAATATTGCCATCTCCATTTTCAAATTCATTAGAATTTTCTGAAGGAATATTAGATAAAATATGAACGTTTACATCTGGATGCGCAATTCCTTTATTTAGGCGATCATTGAGATAACTTAAATCATCGGTAGAAGTAGCGTTTCCGTCTCTATCCAGAAATACATTATTTGGCGCAGAATTTAATAAATTCGTTACCGGTTCATAGCCATCTACTTTATTTAAAGCAGAATAATCACTCATTAATGAAGCAGCATTTTTATTGTAATTTACATTACAAGGATCGGAAATTTCCGTAGCTGACACAGTCTGGCGTGTTTGTTGATTTACCCAATTATCTTTGACATATCGCAATTGTACATTTGGATTAACATTTACAATAGCTGTGTCACCCTTAGCATCTGTTCTCCATATTGGGCTGTTTCCAAAAGTAGCATAAGGACTCCATCCAGAATTAGGTTTAGGCTCTATATTCCATCTCCTACCGCTTCGTGAATCATATTCCCAAAACTCCGCGCCCATCATATTGCTCTCACCTTTAACTTCATCATCATTCTCCTGCTTATTAAATCCATACCTGTAATTAACACCTGTAAGAATAACCGTACGCCCCTGCATTAGCATCCCGAACGGATAGTAATCTTGTGCAGTGTTAATCTTCGCATTGTAATGATCCACCAAAGAGCTGTTGCCACTTTGCACAACTGCAGGTTTATTGTCACTTACGGTTTCAAGTACATTGCCAAGATGATTGCTTAATTCATAAGATTTTTGACCGCGCTGGAAGGAAACTGTCATCCCATTCCACGGAGAATAATAGCCAATGTGATCGACACTATCCGTATGTACATCAGTTGCAGGATTTACCATTCCCAGTCTGCTGCTGCCATACAGATACATTTCATCCACCCCCATCCCTAGCGTATTCAATGCCACAGTACTGTCTCCTGTTGTTGAATAACTGCACATCACATTGCCGGAGGCGTCGCGGACATACCACACATATTTTACATTCTTTGTACCTTGCGTGGTAATACGTTTACTTATTCGGTTTCCAGAAGCGTCGTAGCCATAACTGATATTACGTACGGTGTTGTACGAAGTAGTCCCGCTGTGATCAATTTCAGTAATTTTTCCATACACATTCCATACAATATTATTGATTTTTTCAATACTGTCTTTAATAATATTGCCGATCGCATCATAACCGTAATTGTTTACAGGCTGTGTTTTTAAATCATAAGTAGTCGTTCCTGCCAGCGCGCTGTCTTTAATATAATTTAACTGATTGGTTCCTGAATTATAATTATATGTTAGACTGTCCATCGGCTTTTCACTTCCCAGCGTTAGGTTATGATCATACCGCGTGTACTTCTTAATGTTCCCATTCAGATCGTATTGTACTTTTTCTTTATAATCAGGTGTAAAAGTCAAAGAATTCCAGCTATTGGTAGTTTGGTTGAGTCCGTAAAAAGCTTTCATCCCGGTAATCCTGTTCAACTGATCATAGGTATAATTATAAAGCATTGGCAGCGCATAACTGCTCGAATTTGGCGGATCGTTGGTTGTACCCAGATAGAAAACCCCAATATTGACTCCCATACTGCTTATATTGCCATTGTATAATGCCCGGTAGTTTGAGGTTGCCAGTGTAGTTAGTCCGGTCTGAACGCCGGGAAAAGGCGTTAATCCACTGATAGCTGAATAATCTCCGGAATAATAATTAAGTCCGTAACTGAATACATCTGCACCCACATATTTGTTCAGGTTGAGGCTGCTGGTATCCCCATCATTGCCCATATCATAATTTGTTTTCAGGCTCATGCTATTAACCCCTTTCAACCACCCCTGTAATGTATAGGCATAATCCAGCCCCTGCACCTGCAGGTCGCCTATTACCATTCTTGCAAGCGGCCCATGCTTGTAGTAATAATAGCGGGCATCGGTTTCCCAATAAGCAGAATCCTTACTTGTCTGAACATTGATTAACCTATTTTCTGCATCATACGTATATACATGATAAAACTGGTCATCATAGTGTCGCTGGTATGAAACTTTATTTACTTTACCACTGATTAGATCATAATCATAAACGATTTGTTTGATACGGTTTTGATTTTCATTCATCACATTCTGTAGCGCTGGAATAGACGCATTCCCGTAATCCTGAATCAGGGTATCAACATTTCCTTCAATATCGTAGGTGAAAAACGTAGCCTGATTATAAGAGGCAGGGTTTTTCCCAAGCGTATAGCTCGTATAAGATACCCGGTTGCGCATGTTTCTTTGCACAAGGGGCAGCGGACTATATCCGGAAAATCCTGAGTAAGGAATATCATATACCGTTTGGGTAATCTGTTGCTTATTATTTGCGGAAGTCAGTAACCACGCATTCAGCAAAGTATCTTTTCTTGAAATGCTGTCTGTCATTGCAACACTTCCCGCATTAGCTATCTGGCCGACTTCGGTAATTCTGCCTAACTGATCATATAATGTGTAACTATACTGACGATTTGTTTCTGTGCCGCTCACTGCTTTTTGCTTGGCATTTTGTGAAATTGCCAGCCGTCCCAGCCTGTCATACCAGAAGTGGCTCAAAGTAGCATCTGGCGTGTTCTGCGCAATCACCTGATTAAGGGTATTATATCTGTATTGAGTATAAAGCGAATGGGTCGGAATTTTAATTTGGTTCAGTGCTTTGGCATTTTCAACACTATCCGTAAATGTCTTGTTGAAATTTGCATTTACGCCCGCAGGAGGTACCGTTTTAACGAGATTACCTGCCTGATCATAATAATAAAGCGTGTAGTGATATTCACTTTGATGGTGAGTTACAGTAAAACTTTCGAATTTATACGCGTTCAAACACTTGGCTCTGTAAACACTGTCAAAAATATTATTGAGGGAATCTACGTACCCGTTATAAATTTCAGTTCCACCGCTTACAGCGTAGAAAGAAGAATCTATACAATCAGTAACTGCATTTATAGCTACTGCGGGAAGGCTTGGTGCTGCACGTCCGCAAAGCGTCGGACCTGTTGACGTGTCTGGTCCGAATATCGGGAAGTGTCCGCATTTTGCCTGATAGAGATTATTCACCTGATTCCATGTCATGGTTGTACCCAACTGCTGATTTACAAAATCGGTAAAGGCATCTGTGTATTTCAGAGAATCTGGATCCATGCTCCATGAGTAATAATTATAGGTATTGATTACATTCATACCCCCGCCCTGCAGATACCAGCTTCTGGCTACGAGAGAATCATATGCGGCATCACTTGCTGAAGTTCTGGAGGAGGAATTGTTGGCAAACGTCAGTGCTCCGTTATGAACTGCTGAACCTCTGGCAAGCTGAATGAGAATAGTGTCAATTTGCGCGGGTGTTGTATTTCCGGTAAGTCCGCCACCGTCCTCCCCGGCTACCTCAAAGCTAAAATCATTGGTATATACACCCTGTATAGGGTTTAAAACAACTGTAGATAGTTCTTTGAAATTATTTTTTGAGTCAGGCAGAAACGCAGCCATTGGCCTTAAAGAAGACGTGTCTGATGAATTTCCACCTGAAATCCATACCGTTTTTAGATGGTGGTTGTTTGCAAAACTTCCAAACCGATTATTTTTGAAATATGCGAATGGTTCGACTGCGGATCCATTTTCAAAATCAATACTTTCAATTGAATTGACTGTTGTAAAATTTTTAATATTTGCTGTAGTATTTAGGGTGGAATCTTGCGTACTGTGAAATTCAATACTAATTGTCTGCTGCGGCATATAGCCACGTAGGTTTTTAAGCACCATCAAATTGTCAGCATATTGTCCATGGCAATCAAATCCAAGTATCCCTTTAATATCGGTGTGGTAAACGGTTAGCGTTTTAGTTCCAGAGGTATGAAATTTATGAATAACGGCGAATGCCCTACCTACTATATAATTGGGTGCTGTATAATTCGAAAGAACACCATTTCCGAAAGCTGTATTATTATACATATGTGTTGATGAATCACTATATAATTGTACTTTTATCTGGGAACCATCTCCAAAATTGATATAACTGTTACTACCACAAATAATTGCATCAATTGAATCAGCCGGCGAATCAAATTGGTAATATCTCATACCAGTAATGCCATTAATCGGTACCGATTTGCCCGGGTTCAAAGTCAGCCTAAATAAACCATTTGGCAAAGCTGAGAGTGTACCAATATTTCGGTCAGTAGAATCCGTATTCCAAATCTGCGCAAAAGAGCTGTCAACTGCAGATGTTGTACTATCGACTGTATTGCCAATCAAATTCCCGATTACATTGAATACCCCTTTTGGTCCTGTAGACGGAGTTATATTTCCTGCAAATGTCCGCATAGACAAGTCTGCATAGTGCGCTACCGGATACAGATTAGTTGTTCTGAATTCATTCTGCAAATTGGTTAAATCAGTACATGTTATAGCAGATGTATCGTATGATGAACCACAGGCAGCTGGAGTAATTCCATAACTTTCATATATTGAATCAACCTGGGTATAGGAATAATGACTGCTGCGCTGTGTATTGAAATAATTGGCAAAAGATGTTTTACAGGAACACAAAGCATTTGGCAATCCCCGCGCAACTTGCTGGCCACCATTAAACTGCTCGTAGTAATAATTTGTGCCAGAAGCGCTGTCATAAATTCGTACATAATCAACAGCAGCCTGGAAAGCCCATTGCGTAATTGTATATCCGTAAACTTTTGTCATCGGAGCGGTAAGGAGTAGCTGAGTAACTAATGTGTCGTCCACATATTGTTTCAATGTATCACCCCTGAAACTCAATTTTAGGGTTCTCCAGTTATTGAAGGGAATATTGAAACCCGTATTCTGGTAAAGAGCCCCCGGAGCACTTTTTCTTGAATCCTGATCATGTTGAATAATGGCTGTTCCAATTGTAGCACTGGTACCTAACTGTATAGTACCCGCTTCAGTGCTGTCACCATAAATCCAAAACCAAAAATTAGCATCATAAAAACCGCCATGATTTACAAGACTGTCAGGAAGTTTAACCCGGATTTCAAATGTATAATTACCACCTGTACACAAGGTATCATAAAAATGATCGAAATCTATATGATCACGGGTTGCAAAACTCAATGTGGATGCATACGATGCTGGTACCTGCGCAACCCCGTTGGCGAAGACCTGACCAATAGGTATCCCCAAATCATAATAAATACCCCCGAAATTAAGCTTCCAGTTAGTAGTATCATAATCGCTTGCATCCAGGTGCGGCGTTCCACCATAGGTCTGAAAATTCTTTAATATTAATGAAAGGGAGTCATGGGTGGCAATCTTTGCAGTAGTCGTATTCCCTGCACATGTATTGGAAAAAGCAAGATAATCTGCAGACGCTTTCACAAATCCAAGATTGTAGTTCATGAAATTTTCATACAGTTTATTTTTGGCGAGCTGAACTGAATCTGTTGCTGAGGGATAAGAAACAGCGGTAATTCCGGGATACAATTGATGGAACTGGTTGTTGAGATCAGTTATCCGGTTGCAATTGACACATACGTCGCCGGTACTGCATTGCATGGCAGGAGGTAAAGAAATCGGGTTTTTTTGAAAATTACAGGTAACTGGTGCCGGGCTGCAAAGACTTCTTAATAACGTAAGGGTCGAGTCTGCAATACTTGTATTGTATACAACCTGCATATAATTGGAAAATGAAGTATAATTTCCGGATACAGCCAAGTAGGCATCATACAATGAGGTGATGTGGCTGCATTCGCAACTGTCTGGCTTTGTGTACAATGATTTGTTAGAAGAAGAGCTTTGCTGATCGTATGGTTTTGGAGTTAGAATTCCATATGCATTGCAATAACTGCTGGTAATACCGTGTGAAGTATTGTATGCACTGATTACGTCTTCAAAACTTTTGTATTGATAAGTACTGGATGGACTTACCGAACTGGATCCGTAAGGATGATGTAAGTCAGATCCCTGCAAACAAACCTGTATCAGTTCCGGTATGATGATAGCTGAATCTGAACTGGTATAATAGCAATTATGTAACTGCTGCCACCAATACGTTACATAAGCACTGCAATTGGAATTGTAAAAATTATTAATGGAATCCTGCGCATTTGCCTTCATGGCATTGGTATCCGTGGAATAAGTAATACCAACTGCTTTTGTGAGTTCCAATGCATCGCTGAAATGAGGCTGATGCCCTAATGCTATCAGAAAACTGGTTGTAGGAATTGGCGCAGGGCAGCTTGTTGCAAGTACCTGATTGATCAGATATTGTTTCACATTCAGATAATACTCCCTGAAATTCCGCCATGCCATATCCAAATCACCAGGACACATATTGCCGTTAAAGGCACTGTCATTATTTTCATAAGTAACAAAGCATGAGAGGGGTTTATTGCCACATTTTACACTTGCCGTGGCAAGAGACCACATGCTGATATTTTGACTTACCCAATGACTGCTGTTATAATTATATTTTGCATTATTTGTATAATTTAATATTAATGATTCCAGATCACTCGTATAACTATGTCCTGTAAAGTTTCTGATTGGATCGTAATCCGCTGTACCACTTGCAATAAATGGTGTAAAATTAGAATTGGTTGTATTATCAGTTGGATTAAGATAACCCTTTTTAATGGCGGAATCATAACTGTCCGTCGCTTCAAAGCGTGCATCCCATTGCGCACTTGATGATAGCAGCATATACTGCATTAATTTGCAATATTCAGGATGATAAGGCAACAGAGCGTTAGCCCAGGAAGACTTGAATTTTTGTGAAAAGGCCGTTGGGCTTAGTTGCTGTGGTACGACCATTGAACCAGAGGTCTCATCATAGACCGAATCGGGCTTGCCATCATCATTTAAGTAAAGACCCACTTTTTGATAATTAGCAACGGTATCATGCGCACCATCCACATTAGAAATATACGAATGGAATATAGAGTATTTGTCAACAGTATCGGTATTTGCATATTGCCCATTTGGTGTAAGGTCAAGCAGCATGTCTGAAAGAATATTATCATATTGGCTTGTGCTGTCACATAGTGCTTTGCAGTCTGCCTGAGCTTGCGTATAGGCAAGTAAAGCGAGGCCGGCATATGAAGCGGTATCTGTATTAGCTATACCCGCTTTAGCCATAAACCGGGTATAAAAAGCCGAATAGGTACCCAGGCTATCGGTGCATGCCTGGCAGGTAGGCGCACATTGAATATCGGAAGCGGCCAGTAAACTTGCCTGAAGTGAAATGGTGGTCGCAAGGCTCCGGCAGGTATTTTTCTTCAAGTATATGCTGTCCCGCAAATATTGTGATCCAGCGCGGCTGATAGAAAGCCGCTTGGTTATTTCATAATTTCCTTCAGGAAGAAATTTCTTAAAAGTAAATGAAAAACCTCCATTAGGGTTAGCACATGAACTGTCAGAAGAACCCAGCGAAAATTTGGTAAGCACTGTATCAAAAGCCACATTCGTAACCGGGTTAATTTTACAGTTATTACAATCATCAGAAATTGTTATTTCCAGGTTATACAAGCAGTCGTAACAAACGAGGCTGCTGTCACATCCTTTTAATTGAAGAGTTTGCGGTGACAAGCTGTAGGTAAATGTGCTCGTATCCGCAGTCGCAATCAACAGACTTTTCTTACTCTCCATAACCAAATCTTTATTGGTATTGGTAGTGGAATCTGCAATTGTTTCTGTAATGGAATTTTTGATATTGTAAGAAAGAGAATCCACCACAGAAGGTGAACTTCCGGCAAGCGCCGTTGCTACCGTGCGTCCATGCATGTCAGCGTAGCTTACACTATATTGACCGTTGGCATCACGGACCATTGTTTTAAAATAATGATTGTGATCTCCAGCTTCTGTTCCAAACAATCCATCCAGCTGGCTTTGATCCGGGGTGCCATAATAATAGACAGTTTCGCGCCCCCCGCCGATACGATAGGTTGGTCCAACCCCACCCTGCCTGCTGATTCGCCCTGTATTGTCCTGGGTATATTGCGTCTCTGTGAAGGGATAGCGCTGTGCATCCGGAATAAATTTATTGTAGGACACGCCATTGTTCATTTCAGGATTATTGGGTGAGTAGTATCTGGATGCACCACTGTCGAGCCGCATGGAATCCGCTCCCGTGGCGCAATACAAGCCGGGGTTGGCGAGAGAATCGAAATCTGGTTTATCGTATGCACTTCCTGTGTGATCGATGTTAAAATTGTGGGAGTATTGTATAATTGTACTGATTGTCGGAGATGGCATGACCTGAACCGCGGGCCTCCCCTGATAGTCATAAAATGTTTCTGCCACGACAGTTGTCAGCGTTGAATTATCTTTGGTAACGGTTTGGCGGCCACGCAAACTTCCATCATAATATTGCACAACAGTCTTTCTTTTGCCTTCTTCGGCAAACGTTGTTGTCGCCTGCCAGTTCAGCGCGCGCTGGTGACCCTTATAGTCAAATCTGCCCAGTCCGGAAGTACCTATGTCCGAACTCCAGGCAGCTGCTGATATCCCTCCCCCTGTTTGTAATTGAACAGGCCTTACCCTGAAAAATAAGCTTCCCGATCCATCATAAAATAAGGGTATATTGTAGGAAGTTCCCGCAATTGTGGCGCGGCTGCTGTTATTGATGAAAATAGAATCTGGGTTAAGCGGGGATCCATATCTGTTTAATGCAAGTGCACTTGAATCTATGTAGCACCATTCCAAATCATACTGATCCGCGTTGGGAATATTAGCCCAACTTACAGGAAGTTCATCTTCATTGCCAGCAGGATCAAGCGAAGGAAAACTAAAACTGGTTACTGGATTTGCTGTACAGGAAAAATTAAAAGACGGAAAACTTTGCAACTCATTCTCCAGGTATAATAAATTCCAGACATTCCACGCAAGACCAGAAGCAGTATCTGTAATCTTCATTTTTACACGATAAGCTCCTGAAAAAACGTAACTGGCATTCGACACCGTCCATGCTGATGAAGGGTTATAACTGACGTTGAGTGATATCAGCGAGCTGTCCAGCATTGAATTTGCGTCGGTTGTATACAGCATCAATCCGACTGTAACAGAAAATGCGGTTTGCGGAAAATAGGCTGAATTCTCATTAATGCGAAGTGATACCCTGTTATGAACGGTATATGGCTTAATTAGTTTCGAATTATAGGAAGTGTCAAAAAATTTATCATCCTGCACTGTCCGGAAAGAATCTTTTTTAAGCTGCCCGAGATTACCTGACAATGTCTGGATCACAGGCGGATCAGTCCCGGCCAATGCAGGGTTGAAGACACTTGACAGAATAGTTAATAACATTAGTATAAATAGCCGGGCTGCGTGCTGTTTCATAACTTTTCTCGGTTATAAGTTCGGGGTTCCTAAAAATATTTTATACGTATCAAAGGGTGCGACGGCGATAAAATCATTACCCACCTTTTTGAAATATCTGTTCAGATCGAATTGTTTCTCATCCGCTGGCTTTTCAGAGTAGTGGCTGAAATCAGCTTCCATAACCGCAAAAGCTTTGTCTGTCAGCTTGTCCCTCACAGTAGGATCATAAAACTGTTTTGCCTCAACAACACTTATCATTTTTACAAGCAACCCGCTCTTCTGATCAACATAATATTCCACTGTTTTATAGGAGAAACCTGGTCTGTATGTAATTTTTACTTTCGTAATTCCATTTTCACTGGTTACATTTTGAAAAGCTATCCTTTTGTCTGAAGTCTGGCTATCAAGCAGCGACAATGGGTTCAGATTTCTAGAGGCAACGGATGGTTTTGACAGGTACATCACGCCATCCTCCCTGAATACCATTACCGATATGCTGCTGTCGCCAGCAGCTTCTGTATTTGCCAAACGGTACCAGTATTTTTTATGCTGTATTTTAAAACTGCCTTCAAGTGAATCAAGAATTTCTGCCGGCTTATTCTCAGCAGCATATTTATAACTGACTTCAAAGCTCAGCGATGCGGGATCTTTATATCGCGCGGCCAATTTTTTGAATACGGATAACATTTTTTGTTGTGAATCATCCTGCGCAAGCAAAGAACTTGATAAAAACAGGATGATAATAACCGTCAGCAGCTTTTTCATAATCTCTAATTTATTGTTTCAGTAACGCGCTTCTTGTTTCCTTTATAGTCATAATACCCCTCTCGGTTTCTTTTTTTACACGTATCAGGGTGCCATCATCATCATACTCGTAAAAGGTTGCATAATTGTTTTCGTCAAGCTCAGCCATCAACCGGAGGTTGACAGGGTTATATACAAAGGATTTCATGTTCGCGTTAAAAGGATGTATGCGTATGTCATCATAAAAAACGGCGGTTGTGTCATCTGTGGCTTTCAGTTTAACTGTTAGGGCAGATGCATCTGAAGGGATAGTAAAATACCCTTCATACCGCTGCCAGCCTTCAATGATATTTCCTGATGGAATAAATGTCACAGGACCTGTTGAACTACCGGAATAAATAATCTGGATTTGGTTATGTGAATAGGAAACACATGCGCAGGTTTGTCCTTCTTTAACCCAGGCACTGATAACCATTTGTTTTGTTTTAAACGGCGAAAAATTCGGTATTAACACAGAATCATCGGCAATGATATTCTTGAGTGTTCGCAGGCCGGTGCAGGCATCTGTCTGGGTATTGGCATACAATTTTCCCTGCAGCGAATCAATGGACCCGTTTACCACGACATAGCCTATCGAAACCGAATCTTTGGCTGACTTGGAAGCATTGAGGGCAAAACTATACTTACCAGTATGACTTTGGGCTGTCGTTATTCTTGAGGCAAAAGCGCTATAATCAAAGTGTCTTGCAGCCGTACACTGCGTATCGCAATATTGCGTGGAATATCCGTAATCCTCATAACCTTCAAACGCCGATTCCCGGTAGTGGGCATTTTGAATGACGGCTGTTGGCAAACTGTAATTATATCCATAGAGTCCCGAATTGTATCTGCCAAGCGGATCCATGTTTTCAATTTCCATTCCCTTTTGATTTACAAGGGTGATCTGGCTGTTCCACACCCATTTGGTAGTATCATATTGGGGGATTAATAAATTGCTTTGAAAAGTCCAAAAAGGTGCAAATGAGCTAAATGCCCCGTTTGTCCTGATATTTGTTGCAGTAGTTGGATCTGTTTCGGCCCTCGTATTAAAATAACTGTAATTTTTATATGCCCGCCAGTTGCCAAGTGCTCCCGCGACATAAGGATTGAACGCTGTATCTGTAACAATACTATGGCAGCTCGACACAGAACTAACAGAACAGGTCGTGCATGGCATTTGCGCAATGCACCGGTATGTTCCACCACCCGAATCAATATCGTATCCTATCGGGCAGGAATAACCCTGCAAAATATTATTTGCAGCACTTGTAAGCTGCCTTGTATTGAATAAAGTATGAGCCTTCACAGAATCGGGTATAAATGTTAATAGCTGGGATCTTGTCAGATGATAAATTTCTGCGCCAAACGATGCAGCAGAATAACCGTCGACATTCCAGCCTTGTGCCTGAATCGTATGGTTTCCAGTAGTCTTAAATTTGTATGGATAAATGCTCCAGATTTCAAATGGTAAAGGATCTGAACTGTTATGGGGATCCTGAAGAACTTGTATTGTATCAGTATTATCTATAATAACCCGTACTGAGTTATCTCCGGCGAGACCTATAAACATAGTGTCTGTTGTGGGAATATTAACAACATCAGAGTAGCTGATCCAGGTTTGACCCGGACTGCCGGGGGTGCCGCAATTCCAAATTCCTGTTTGATTAAGCCTGCCATCCGTAGTATTTCCCGGATTTTCCCAAAATCCCGTATAATCAATAATCGGATTATAGGCGGTACCCTTAATCGAATCATAAATGCGTGCCCCAATATCACTATATGAGGAATAGACCGCACTTGAAGCGCAAAAAGTAATACTGTCAATAGGGATGGCAGCAACCGTATCTGCACATTTTCGGGAGGTACAAACGGTATCATAAAAAATTCTCGGCAATTGCAAGTCCGCAACTTTCCATATCTGTTTAAATTCACTTGATGCTGCATTAATAATTTTGGTGGTTGTATTTAATGCTATGCTGTATAAATGCGTGGAAGGATCCTGCGTAAGAGGATTGGCCAAGGTTGTTGCCGAACCCAGGCTACTGCTAATATTTCGTCTGCCTGATCGGATTATTTTTAAACTTACATCATATCCTGTATAAGGTTTTCCAAAAGCATCAATAAAGTAAAAACCTTTTGGACCACCATTAAAAAGACTTGTATCTACAGCCCATATTTTTCCTGCAACCGGAAAAGTCGAGTAAAATTCATGACATGCAACAGTACTATCTCCGGTCTTCTGTTTCCCCATTACAAGAACTTCATCACCACTGCTGAAAAATGTGCTGTCCGGCACCCCCAAACCAGCCGTTATTTTTCCATTACGCAGGTAAACATGGCTTAATACAATATCAATGTTTTTATATGCCAAACCCATTCCATCGTAAGCCCAGTGAGACGGATAATTAAATGTATATACCGGATCATTAAATTCATTCTGAGTGCGGGTCAGCAGGACATCTCCAGTTTCTGCGTCATACATGATATCTTTTGTTGACACCCTGCTGCCTTTATCGATATGTACCACGCTGTCGAGTATCCCGTATCGTTGTATGACTTTTGTGGTTGCAACAGAATGGAAAAGATTTTCCTCACGCTGTGGCAGCGGAATTTCCGATGGAATAGGCAACACAAAGGGAATAAAAGGAATTTCCAGTACATCCACATTCGGGCTGTAGTCATTTCCGCTGCTCACTGTATGCTGCTCACGCATATCCATCATGAGTTCTGCATCTTTGCCAATAATTGCGGCCGTATCTATTGTTCCATCAGGGTGCATAGCCATTACTGAATTTGCCAATATCTTATTATCCAAAGTCTGGTTAACAACTTTATAGAAATTTTCGGTATACGTAACCGGGTTGGTAGCGTCAGTCTGGGGATAATAAGCCTGCGAACGCATTTTGCCATGCATATCATTTAGCTCTACTTTGAATCCCTGAGATACAGCCATAAAATATTTTGCATTAACCCTTAAGAAATTTGCAAGCCCGGGCTTATATCGCTTTTGTGTCTCATTATTTAACATCGTGTGATCTGTACAGATTGGAAAGTCGTAGGCGGTGTAAAATTTGCTTACTTCATACCCGTTTGCAGATTTATTATTAGCATAATGAATTGTTCTTGTCGTAACCTGGCTGTAACCAATATTAGCGGAAGGGAAAAGAGCCTCGCCCAATGGCTCTTCGGTATAGCCAAGCGTGACCGGGCCAAGCGGCGCTATACTCTGTACATATTCCAGCGGCAGGTGAAATGGATTTTCTTCATTACCTATAGCTGGCTCATAACTTGCAACCCCGCTGCTGATCGTGGTCATTGTTCCGTTAATTTCCTGCTGGGTAGTGTAAATATATTCCTGCCCGTAGGTGGCAGAATTATGCCCGGTCATGTGGTTCCAGTTGTCAAACACAGTCACTCTTTTTACACGATGGCCACCCCCAAATTTTTTATAACTGGGATTATCCAGCCTTATAAGTGTCCTGCTGGTGTCAAATAAATAAGCCCAGCCGTTACTCCTCGCGGTACTGTCGAAAGAACTGAATGAAGCCTTAATATTGTCAGTTAAATTTCCAATCATTTTTATCGCAGTGCTTATATCCAGATTATCTCCCACTTCGGATCCCGGGTATGCCTTGGAAGGAAGATTTAACCGCAGAAATTGTATTGCAGCTTTTGCAAGCGGACTATAAGAACCGGGACCTGTACCCGGAAGAGAAATCCCTGACATTTTGATCCATATAATGTTATTGCTGATACGCCCATACCCGCGTCCGTTAGTCGTATCAATATTTGCATAACACGGTATGTATTCGCTACCGGTGCCATATTGATCGTCCGGCATTTTCACAAATAATTTGAAATATAATTTCCGGACACCAGACAGGTATTTTTGCAATACATCCGGGATGTTTGATACCGCAGTTGGGACGGATGCAAACACATACAAATTATCGGAATGCTGCGGGGTATAGAGGTTATTTACAGAATGGCTATAAACAGTGTCCGGGCTCATCCCGAGTATTTTGAACATTTGCATGGCACGCTGATTTTGAACATAGGTATAATCATCGCTTTCGTAATCGACTTTTATGGCGCCCCCTGATGGCAGAAACACAGAATCAAGTGACCAGGCTGCCGCATTATAAGCAGCGAGTGTACTGTCCTGTACTGAATAAGGATAGTCCGAGTTTGTTATCACATTAGTAGCCGTCGAACCGGGATTTTGACTAGGATCCTTATAGCTTCCCCATCTGTCATAAGATTTCAGGTTAAATGAGGGATTGTTAACATGATAATGAAAAATATAAGGGTTTTGCTTGCCTTTATTATTTCCATTATAGGTAAACCAAATACGTTTGAGCGTCAATTTTCCAGAGTCTGTCAATGGAAGGTTTACGCCTGTGCATAATTCATAATCATATTCAAAATGCACCGTTTTGATGGGTATAGCTGTAGATGGATTTTTGAGATAATCTGCTTTATTGTATAAATCAATTTCTTTCAGGCATTTTGCTGAACTGTCAGCAATTTTATTACCACCCTCATCAATCGCATATAAGTCATTTCTGTTTTGAAGAACAAAATTAGCCACCATGGTTTTAGATTCAATCGAATGCATATACCACATTTCTTTTTCACCGTATATGTAGCTCCCTTTATCATCGCGCGAATCTGTCCGGAGCCCGGGATTGAATGTGACACTATCTTTGACATAAGGTGTTCTCCATTTATATGGATTGCTTTTGCCACATACTTTAGAATAATTAAATTTTACTGCGTCCCCCTGATCATCATCACTGATACCGTTTCCTGTAACATCAACATAGTCCGGCGAAAGAATTCCTGTCAACAGAAAAGAATGTGCATAGGCCGGCATTTTCTCATAGCTCACATAATTATCTGTTCCATTCTGGTTGCCGGCAACTGTATTATCAATTCCATTCGTATACCCCGTCAAGCCCGTCTGAAGATTACCATGCAGGGCACCGTTGATAGCAAAGGTGGCTTCTTTCTGCATGAAATTATAAACAGGGATTCCGTACACATATCTTCTGCCGTCGGTATTGAGCACATCTATTTCAGAAATATGATTTGATTTTCTGAAAGAATTAATTCTGTTCTCATATACCAGATTGCTGCTGATAATTGTAGAATCGATTGGTGGTGGATACAGATAAGCAAGTGGCACCGCTTTCGTGGTTTGACCGGTATAAGACCATAATAATTGCATAATGCCCGGGCCTCCGGCATTATAATAATCAATTCGGATTTTGTAGAATTGTCCTGCTATCAAATTTATTTTAACACTATCCGCCGTTTTGGAATGCTGATTATTGTGATTGATAATTAAAGAATCATTCATCCAGAAGTCCACTCCATCATCTGTTACGGTAGTAAAATGATATGATCCGGTAACGGGTGCGAGTACCCTGCCTGTATAACGCACCGAAAAATGTTGTTTCGGATATGCTGTTGCCGGAAAATTATTGTTGTCGATTGCCAAATCATTTTTCCAGTAATAAGTCTGGCCCCAGGAATGATTGACCCAGTCTGATGTATCAATTTGACCTCCTTGAAAATTTTGTGAATAAAAATACTGGGCAAAAAGACCAGTACCGAGGGGAGGTATACTAGCTGCATTCGAGGAACAATTGCTCAATCCGAAATTATTAACAGTATAATTTTCAATATACTTTGAAAGTCCTACTGTACTAGCTTCTTGCGCAGTGAGGTAAGTAATTACCTGCGACCTTTTATCGCGGCTTGTTTTTATTGCATTGGCAGAGGTCAGCAAGCTCTGTCCCACGGGTTGTTTATTCCGGTAGACATTAAGATAGTTGGTAGCCATCAATACTGAACTGCTAGGCCCTGACTGAAACAAATTAACGGTAACAAGATTATCTCCTCCAATTGCATTGTAAAACGCCTGAGAATTAATAGATTTTTCGCCAGGGTTGCGGAAATAGGAAGCTTCAAAACTTCCGTTATTTTTTTGAAATGCTGTCACCGTCCTCAAAGAATTTTGATCCATCCAGGGACCATTCTGGGTAAAGGCTCGGTTGACATTTAAATCAACCCCCAAATGTATTAGTTCAGGAATGCCTAAATCAACGCTTGCCCTATCGCTTCCGTCTTTAGTTCTTATCTGATGATCATATACAAATCCTATATCCCCTCTGTAAGCACGGAACATTCCCCCTGTTCCTTCGCCCGTGATGGAAAAAGCGTCATATGTATAAATGGGTACTGCTATATTGGGGACAGCCGGGTTATCCCGGTAAGGGATATCCTTTTCTCTGTTGAAATCAAGCAGGCCTGACGGGTTGTTGCGGGCATCTTCATAATGCATATAGCCGTATGAAGGCAGCGATAAAAGGGTATCTGCAGAGGCTATATTTTGCTTGGATACATACCCGCTTAAATAAATGTTGGGGTCGAAGCCTTCAACGGCGATACCTAGTTTTGCCGTAAAAGAATATTGGCTAGTTGTCAATGGCATTGTAATAGTAGGTGTAACCGACGGGTTAACAAATGAAATTACGGGACTGACACCGGCACCCAATGAATATCTATGGTTACCAATATTAATATCATCCTGCCTTACACCAGCTGACATTTGCAAACTTCGCAAGCCTGCACGTGTATTGTAGGGAGCAGAAATTGAAAAGGTTCCAGAGAATCCAGCATTGTCTTCAGCCGCTTGTTGTCCCAGTTTCAAAGAGAGCGATGGCGCGAGAGTCAGGCCTTCCTGGTTATTATTTGTTAGAGATAATCCCAGCCCCCCCTGTCAGGTTACCGGAAGATCCCAGTCCTGCGCTCAGGCTCACATTCACCCCAGTCTCGAGACCCCAGCCTTTATAATTATTATGAAATACTCCAAGGCTTGCTCCTACATTGATGGGAAGGCCAATAACTTCAATATTTCCACCTAATGTACCGCCGATAGTCTTGTTTGGCTTGATGCTTGTAACTTTTTTTTATAGAATCTGTTCCATTAAAATCATCAGGGATGCCTCTCATATTCCTCGTAACACTTCCCGGATTCACATTCCAACCGAGCCCTGTCCAGCTTGCTTCCTGATCCATAGAAATTCCACTGCGGTACGCGAGATTTACCGGATACCCGCCTACATCTAGTAACGGTATATTATAAGAGAAATCCCCGGAAAACAAATCAACCATATTATTGGAATTAACTGAATGAAAAGCCTGCATTTCCGGCTGCGTGGGACCACCCCCGAAATCTTTATTTTTTTCAGTCACTTTATCGCTATGTAAAAAATTTGAGTGGTTCTTTTTTTGCGCTGGTTGCTTATCAGGATCGCTGTTAATATGTAAATCATTATCAACAGGAGATGAGCCTGTGAAGCTTAGATTTTTTGCACTCAAGTTATTTTTGAAAACTTTCTTGACAGAAAAATCAGGAGTATATGCGCCTGCCCAAACCCTTACAGTAAATAAAAGATTCATATAAAACATGGCGAAAAAGAAACACGCTATCTTTTTCTGATGATTGATGAAAATTGGTAGAAACATTTCTTTAGTTTATTTCGGTTTTTGCAAATCAGTTGTTTGGTTTGATGTACTGGAATTTCAGGTACCAATGTTCATTTTTCTGGTTAATCAGGTCAAGCAGGTAAATATGATTATTGATAAGTACATTCGTGCCCGTCAAATCAAGGGTCAGGTAATTCTGTCCATAGGTAATATTGACATAAGAAGAATCGAGCTGCACAGGCGAACTTACTGACGAAGTAATATCTGATATTCCAATATTCACATTCGGGTCGTTTTGTTCGTTGTAATAGGCATATTTAAGGGTACCGTTCATCAATGTATAACTGGCATCATTAACCATTCTTAATTTTGCGTAATAATCATTTACTACAGATTTAGTGGTGTCTGCACTTAATTTTTTCACTGTAAAAGTCCAGATATCACTACTTGAAACGGGGACACCATTATTCGTTGCCAAAACCTGCCATGCATAAAATTTCCCGGTATCCAGTTCAGGTAGCGACATGGGGTATTGCAGATCAATGATTGCAAGATTAGCCTGTGTTTGCAAAGGCATATTTTGCTGGATGGCGTCTGATGCACTTTGTGAAGGTTGTATTTCAACGAGCGTGAATGTATAAGTTAAATTGGAAAATAAATTGTACGGTGCGGGCGGCAGCCATGTAAATAAAGGCCTTGTAATATCAATGGCATCACTATCCTGCGGGGTAATTAGGGTAGGGGGACTTATCGGTGAAATTTCAACCGTTTCGCACTCTTCCGTCAGTGTTGAAGAACCCTCTGACCCAACCTGGTTTATAGTGTAGCAAACATTAAAAATTCCAAAAGGAAGAAAGCCATCCGGGCTGGTATCGACACTATACCCGGACGCAAGCACATTATAAACCACCGGAGAAACTGAATTGGAATTTATTAGGAGAGCACCCTTTGGTAACGAAATTGTATTGGTGGTGCCGGAAAAAACATTCAAGTTATTGGATGCATCAGTAACCATCATCTGTATCTGAATATTAATACTGCTGTTCCCGGCATTGATAAGTGACAAATTCCACAACTGACTTTTTAACACAAGACCCATACCGGGCACCTGTGGGTTTACGATGACCTGTGCACGGGCAACAGATAATGCCAGAGAAATGAATAGTATGAATGATATTTTTTTCATATAGTTAAAATGTCTTTGTATAACTAATGGTTCCTATAAAATTTTTGACTAACCTGTTACCATTACCGGGAAGAAATCCGTTATCGGCCTGTATGTTTACAATGTCTTTTCCCCCAAGCCTGATATGTGCAGTCACATATTCCCCGATTTCAATTTCCTGTTTATTGAGGTCATTAATTTTTACACCGCCTCCTATCGTACCAGCTTTTGAAATCTGGAAAGTAAAATTTTCATCCATCACATCATATCTGTAACTGTTATTGCTGCTATGTGAAATGGCAATTCCTGCTGTAATTTTTTTAAAAAATAAGGTATGAGTCAGGAAAAAATTGGTCGAATTATAATATATAAATCCCGTGTCGGCTGAGGAATTAAAAAATCTTGTGTAAACGAGATTGGTAGCCACCTGCTGTAACCCTATTTTATAAAAATGGGTAATGCTTGCATTCAGCATTTGGAATTCATTTTGCACGATTTGCGTACCTACAACTGTGAGCTGTGACATCGGCATATAGCCTGCGCTTAATGAAGGAATTCCTTTCTCGCGGTAGGCCAGGCTAATGCTTTTCAAAACTGAATTGGCTTTATAATCCTGGATAATATAGGGGTTGGAATAATCCTGTGTGCGTAAAGAAACAAGCAGGTGCAGTTTCTTTTTCAATAAACTTTGATCAGCTTTAACATACCATGAAACCAATTGGGCATTCGTTTGAAAACTATTAAAGGCCTGAAAATTCGCTCCCATAAACTTATACAAGCCTTCAATTTTTGTTTGAGTTTCGGGGATATAGGAATAAAGCTTAAAGGATAAAGCTTTATTTGATTTATCGCTTAAACTCCAGCTGGATTTTATTTCAGGGGCGGCAAGTACATCAGGCGAAAAGGATTGAGCGGCTTCGCCAATAATATAGCTGTTGCGGTTCATTTGCCATTTGGTCGCCAAACTAAAACCAGTGATGGATATTGATGATATCTGGCTGCCATTTACAGTTCCAAAAAATAATTGTTTCTGCCCATGATATCCTGTAACAATCAAATAATTTTTTTCAAGACGACCAATTCCGAGGCGCACTACATAGAGATACTGGCGGGGTACATGTACAGGGCTGGCTATAAAATCAGTGAACCTGTAATCAACTGAGCCTGCAGCAAGCGCAACATAATATTTTGAATTATACTCAGCATTGACGCCGGTTAGACTGAGATTTTTTACAGTTAGTTCAGAATAATTTACTGTACTTCTTCCAACACTGAAATGCCGGATTCCAAGAAGAAATTTCTCTGTTGGCGTTAGCCCGGATTCTTTTGATGAATTTTGCTGTAAATTATCTGACCATGATTTATAGGAAGAAGCGTTGGGAAGGTTACCGTTCAATAATTTTTGAAGTTGTCCGTATTTCTGCTCTGAATTTCTTACTTCTTTGGCAAGAGAATCCTTGTCCTTTAAAAGCATTACGTACTGGCCATATGTTTCCTCATACAATTTTATAAAAAGCTTAGCAGCCTGCTGAAGGGAATCACTGTGCTTTTTATTTGTACTGTCAGGTAATCCTGGTTCATACCCTTTTTGGGGGACATTTACAATTTCATGCGCATCGATTAGTTTATCCTTATTTCCAAGATTGTTCAGCCATTGAAGCAAGTTTGCTGATTTTAATTTTGAAATAGAATACAAATTTTTGGTCAGTGAATCGCCTGCACCGGTAAGGAGTCTTTCACGGAGGTTCGACTGCAGGATACTACGGTATGCAGGCACATCGAATAAAACCTGTATATCTGTAATCGGGGCAAAAAAAGGTGAATTGGTTCTTCGTATAAAAGAGTTAACCACAAGTGGTAGTTTTCCCATCACAGCTATATGCACGGATGAATTTATCTGATGTTGTTCCAGGTTTTTTTCTACAAAAGGAGTATCCGTATTCGAGCGGTAACTGAAACCATAACTTATATACCCACCGTTAAAACTTAAAAACGGTGCCTTTTTAAAAACAAGATATTGTGAACCGGGAAGATTTTTCCTTCTTGCACTGTCCCCTTTTCGTAAGCTGTCTTTGTGTAATCCCATCTGAGTTGAAATCAGGGATTCCCATTTATTCCTGACAACTGTTTTAGCTGAGTTTACTATTGAAGAATCAGAAAATTTGAGAGCCGAGTCCCGTTTAAAGCCGGGAATCGAAAAATTCTTTGTAAGATTGTTTTTATGAAGGGAATCGTATAATGACTTTTTTAAACTGTCGGGGCTTGCAGTAGTATCTTTTTTAAAATGAAATATTTTGGCAATTGATTTTTTTTCATTCTGTACATTTTTTTTGAAAGTTTGTATGACAGAATCAGGATGATGGCCGATTGAATCTTTTTTTTGAATCCTGACAGCATATGAAGATGTATCCTTTGCTTTGTGAAATACTTTATCAAATACATTTTTCTTTTGACTGATATATTTTTTTAAAATATTGTGGGATGTGTCTTTGACGTTATGTACTGAATCTTTATTTCTCAGGCTAACCGAAACGGAACTGTCCCCTCTTGCAGAGGTATTTTGCTGGGCGTAAGCCGCACTGGCAATAAGTATTAAAGAAAGCAAAGGCATAGCAATCTTTAACACCGCAATAATGCAATGGAAGGAGCAGAACATTTTCTACAGTCAGTTTAAGTAACTTATTTTGGGGGTTGCTTTGTTAAAAAAAAGCTAACTTTTTAATTCTGCCAATTCTCTAAAAAAGAACGGTCTAAGTATTAATATTTACCTAACTTAAATGATATATAGATTTGAAAATATGATGTTTATTTATCGTCAATGGATTAGAGTAAAAAAAACAAGGTGTAACTTCTTTTTTTATTTTTTTAAAACAAATGATTGCACTTACGGGAAGTGTAGAAAATATTTAATGTATTTTGCTGAAAGCAATCACTAATAATGTATGCTTAATTCTACACGGCGATTTTTGGCTTTTCCTGATTTCGTTTTATTGTCAGAAACGGGCATCATCATCCCGTAACCTTTCGCAGTAAGCCTTTCTTTATTTATTCCTTTTTGGACAAAATAATTTAATACTGCAGTTGCACGGTTATCACTCAATATTTGATTTTTTTCAACTCCCCCTACATTATCAGTGTACCCTGAAATAGCTATTTTTAAATTTCCGTCTACCTTAAGATAGGCGACAACACTGTCCAGTCCTCTAAATGATGGCAGAAGAATAACGTATTTATTAGTTTCAAATAAAATGTTTTTTGCTGCATTATTTACCATGGCAATGATGCTGGCTGTAATAACCGGACAACCATGATTGCTTTCAATGCCTGGCTGATCGGGGCAAAGATCGTTTTCATCGTTAATACCATCCCCATCCCTGTCTGGTATTGGGCATCCGTGATACTTTGCGTATCCGGCTATGTGCGGGCATGAATCCTCTTCATCATTCAGACCATCCCCATCGCTATCCGGGATCGGACAACCTTTATAGCGTTCATATCCTTTAACCAGCGGACAAGCGTCTGCACTGTCAGGAATTCCATCACCATCTGAATCCCTGGGTAATAATTTTGCTGGTGGTCGCCTGATAGTTTCAACAGGTTTAATGATTTTCTTCTTTTTAATTTTTCCGATGGTGCCCGCAATTCCAATACTGTAATAAAAATGATTGTCCTGAGTCGTTACCAGTGGCAGCCTGTATTGTGCGTCGGCTAATAAAAAAGCCTCCTCAATAATTCGTACACGAACACCAATGCCTGTGGGAAAATATAATCCGTAATAATTACTGTATCCTGAAAAGCCAATACCAGCCTGTATGTAAGGGGAAATTTTTTGCAAATCGGACAGAAAACGATATCTCATATCAGCGTCAGTTTCAGTTAGCAGGTTATTACTTCCATTTCCATAAGTTCCGCCATTTTTTTTTGGAAAATCAACAAATGATGCTGACAATGTTCCTGTAAAATCAAAATGTGTGGTCATACTATGCATGTAACTAACCGCAAGTCCCGGTTTAAAATCTTTATATTTTTTATTGGAAAAAGAATCTGTGTATCTGAATTGGTTCACAAAAAAGTGAGCCCCCAGGGTTGAATAAGGCTGAAATGTTTTTGTTTGCGCTGATATAGACATTGAAGTAAAAAAAACTAACGCAACAACAAGCAATATTTTATTCATAAGAATAATTGAGGTGGCGCAAAGTAATAAAAATTGCCTGATTCTTGCAGCAGGAATACACTTATCACATATACCGGCTTTGAGTCGTTAGACAAATCTTATATTACTTATAGATAAACTTACTTTAGATTTAAAAGTCGAATTTGCTGAATTTGCTAAGAGGTTTACCTGTTATAGATAAGTATTGGACATAATTAATTATAGATGTGTTATGTCGTCATTTATTTACTATACAAATTTAATAGAATTTACCTCTTTCATTTTATAAATGTTGGAGCTTTTATCTGAAGAATCATAAATGAATAAATATTTTTTTGTCATGCCTACAAAATACTTGTCATGATTACTGATAATTTTACTGTCTGAAAAAATAATTATTATTCCTTTATAATAATTTTCCTTTTTAACTTTTCTTGCTTCATTAAAAGCAGACATAACGGAGTAACCAAAAAGCACAGCTGCAATACCGATAAAATATAATGTTGAAAAACGAATTTGTAAGTTGTAGGAATTATTTAATGTTCGCTTTGCAAGGATAAATAAATAGGGGAATAAAAAATAATAAATTGCAAATAAAATTATTATGAAAATAAATTCTTTGCATGAAACTTTTCTGGATAAAATATAAAAAGTTGAAGCTCCCATTACGCTTACCATAAAGGAAATTACTATCAACAGCCACTGCGCAATAATTATCTGAAATACTGTATAACTATCATCTGTAATTTGTTCATGTATATTTTCATGCAAGAAAAAAAAGAAAAAAGATGCTGTCACTATGACAGCAATATATGCAAGCAGGTTGTCTATAAAAAGCATCAGGACTTCCTGCAAATCCATAAACCGAACTATAGAAATATTAAAACATTTATAGTAAATATAAAATTTCATAATCCCGCAGAGTACTAAAAAAGATCCCAATAAACCGGTGTAATGCAGAAGTGAATTCATATCAATATTCTGAATGGTGAATTTTTTTAAATGGTTTTGATGAATTTATAATATTGCTTGAATCTTCCAAGTCTGCTTTACAAATTGGCTTTTTCACCTGGTAGGCTGTAAGTAATTTTTTGCTTACCATTCTTCCTATTATCGTATCGATTCCTCCAAGCCCTATTGAAACTGGAAATAACCCTGCGAGGATTTTTTTAGCTCCTTCTTGAGAAACAAGATAAGCATATTGGCCGCAACGCGGATAGTTTGGAGTAAATAACATGCTTTCGTTATTGCAAAGGCCATCGTTTAAAAGATATAATATTTCGGTATCCTCCGGGATGCTGCTTAATATTTCTTCTAACCCGGTTTTAAAATTATCATCCGTTAAAATGTCATCCTCAAAAATTAGTGCGTATGGAAAAGAATTTTCAACAACTAAAGCTAGCGTTTTGGCATGTGATAAAATACAACCCCGGCTCCCAGCAGATAAATATTTGATTGATGATTTCGTAAAATATTTCTTTAAGTACCCGTAAGCTAAATGTCTTCCATGAACTCCTTTAACAAATGAACAGGAAAGACCAGATGATTGAAACAGCTGAGTCATTTTATCTCTTCTGTCTTTTCTGCATGGCAAAGTAATTATGAAAATTGGCAGGGATTTTAAATCAATAAACCTTACTTTCTTAATATTTACTTTGGAATATTTACCGGAAAGAATAAAAAAATGAATGAGTTCTTTAAAAGAATATTTAAGTGAAATCCCATTATGAACCCTCAGAACTATTTTATAAATGATTGTCAGAACGACATTAAAATTTACTTGATAAAGTTGGGTACTTCTATGATTAAAGTAATTAAATATCCTGTCCCTGTAAAGAAAAAGCCACCTTACAGGTGGCTTAACAATATATATTTTTTTCAGGAGGTCCATTTCAATTTAGAAACTACTTTATTTGCTTCCTTTAATTTCTCAGGAAACAAAACCTTTCCGGAAAGTTTATCAAGGGTTTTATCCCTCTTGACTGTAACTCCTAAAGAAGAAGCTCCTTTTAAATCTTTCTTGACTTTCATGATTGTAAAATTAAACAAATTTTCTTTTAACAAGAAATCCAATATAATCTTTTCCTTTTTGAAAAACTTCAGGATAATAATATTCATTCTCAGAATTTACGCCAAAGATTTCGAAGTCTTTCGTAAGTTCTGAGAGGTTTGTTGTTATAGCCATTCTGTATAGCCTCGTCCTATCAGATGTACTGCCTGTGAAAAAAACAAATTTCTCCGGATATCTCGCAGTAAATTCATACACTGCCGCAGCTACTGTCGCCAATATTTTGTTCCTGTCTTTGTTGTCATTTTTGATATGGTCGTCAACACGGCCATCTGGCAAAAGATCACCGAATGCAAGATTATAAATTTCAATATTATCAGTTTCCGCAAACTGTACCACCTTAGTAATTTCGCCTTTCGGGCCTGTACTCTTGAAAGTAAATTCAAGCAGGTTGGAAGAAAATAAAAGCGGATCATACCTTTCGTAATTCATTAAATCAAAAATACACTCGTTAAATTATTTTTTAAATATTAAAACGGGGTTCAATGGCTTTCATTATAGGAATGAATGGAGAGTGCTGGGTTCACTTCTATCATAAACGCTGACAGCATCCCTTCTTTTTTTTCACTATCAGAAAGAAGTAAACAGGAACCAAAATTAGAGAGTAATTTATATGGTTTTGAGATAAAAAATAATGCAAGCTTTTGGGCTTCTACATCATTCGCATTTGTATCGTAAATCTCGGCCTCGACATTTATAAATGACAGAAAATTCCTGCCTGGCATGTCCTGAACAACGGGTCTGTAGGATCTGAGAATTTGGTTTGAATAGCTTGTAATTTCATCATCAACTTGTTTAACAATTGTTACATGCTTTTCTTTGAATTCTTTCCAGGATTTTAGATTGCTTTGCGGCAACATCCCGAAAATCCGGCTTTCCCGAACGCTGGTTAAACTCGACTTTAAAAGAGTTGAAAAATGATTCAGCAAATTGCTGCTGTCAATTATTAATTGATGTTGCAAAATAATAGTAGGCATATTTTCTATATATTGTTACATAATGCCGACACTTTCCAGCCATTCGTTCCAGATAATATCAGCTATTTCCCGTGAACTAATTTCTTTTTTGTTTCTTGAACCCGTATAAAAAATGTTCTCTGACCAGAACAAATGGTATTGATCAAAACCCAATGAAAAACCTTTGCTTGCGTTGCGGTTGTTAAAATTTATCGAATAAGTAATCTGTTTTTCAGATGAGCTGAATACGCTCATCAAAGGTTGCCTTTCAGATGCAATTGAAATTTTTAATTCCGACTCAGTAGCAATTTTATTCCGGTTTACCAGAAAACATTCAAAAGTATTTTTATCTTCTGATAATATTCTTGCTTTAATATTTTCAATTTGAAGAATTTCCTCCATATATCTTTTTATAAATTCTTTTACTTCATGAAATGTCTTTTCAATAAATTCCATTTTCTCTATGGAATCAAAATCTTTTTGTACTCGATAATTTCTTGAAGGCGAATCTTCTGTGAGGTTTGATTTTTTTTGTGCTGGTAAACTCGGCTCTGGCGAATTTATTAGCCTTCTGATATTTTGTATTACATCCAGAAAAGCAGTATGTATGTTCTCCCAGTCGCTAATAGGTTTACCATCTTTTGGCAGCGCTTTAAAATCTTTAAAAGGGGTATTTAACCAATCGCATGGTTCAATAATCACCGGGACGATAATCAGATTTCCATCATGTTGCATTTCCAAAGCCTTATTAAACTCCGTTTCATAACAGTAATTTGAAGCAATATAGTCAGGGCTTAGCAATGCAATAAATATATCGGCCGTGGCTAAAGCAGAGGAAATATTTTTATCCACTTTTCCGCCGGCCAGTATTTGCTGATCTGCCCATGTCGTTAAAATGCCATCGCGTTTTAAAAGCGCTAAATGTTTATGAAAAATATCAAGTGAAACAGTATTAGAATGGCTGTAAGAAATAAATGCTTTCATTGATTATTGAATAAATTTCAAACAGCAAATTTACACAAATGATTCTGTGGAAGTGGTTATACTGCTGTTTTCCTGAGGGCTTTATATTCTTTCCGTATTACTACACTATCCAATAAGTAGTAGTACGGAATTTTTTATGTGGGTATAAACTGAACTTCCGGTGATATTCTTTAACCTTAAAACAATTTTATGAGCAGCCCCCACGACATCACACTTCAACAGGCAATTACAATGACGCAAACGTTCAGAAACAACAAAGAACAAATCTTACAGCCCCAGTTCCAGGGTAAAAACATTTTGGTAATCTGCGAGTCATTTTCCAGGGATATTTTTGATGAAATTCTTTCCGTTCCAGGCTGTGCGGGAGTACGGATCTATTTCGGGATGAATGAAGATTTGACTGTACGTGCTGTGATGGTTGCAACCGACGCCAATAGTGCAGATATACTTCCTGCAACTGGTGGTGTTATTGGTGAAGTTGGTTTACCTTGTCCGCCGATATGTCCTCCCCCTTCGGCGTTAAACGGATTTTGACCTGATGATAAATTATTATTTTTTTGTTGCTATAAGCTATAGTATCGGACTGGCCGCGTTAATTGGGATAATACGGTTTAAGAAAATCCTTAAAGCGTATTATCCTTTTGTATATGTTACTTGCCTTGCTTTTATTACAGAAATTATAAGCACTGTTTGCACGCTCATTTTTAAGACTAGTATAATTGTTACAAATAATTATGTATTAATTGAAGCATTGCTATACGTATGGCTTTTTCATAACTGGGGCGCACTGCAATCCCGCAAATGGCATTACCCCGCAATGATCATTTCATTGATCCTTGTATGGGTTTATGATATCATTTTCTGGCATCGTTTTGTATCGTTAGCTTCCTTTTTTCACGTTTGCTATTCATTCGCGCTGATTTTCCTCGCAATAGCGCAAATCAATAAAATGATTGTGCGCGAACGGGGTAATATTTTAAAAGCCTCAGCCTTTCTTATTTCCGCAGGAATTATAATTTTTTATACCTATGATGCCACTATTGAAGTTTTTTTTCTTTTTCAATTAAAGGTTAGTGATAACTTTTACAGAAACGTTTACCTCATTATGGAATTCATTAATTTTTTTGCTAACTTGATTTTTGCACTTGCAGCCTTATGGATACCAACGAGACAAAAATTTACAATGTCATCCTGATTGCCTCAATTATATTGGGTGCCATCATTGGGTATTTTATTTACACCATTGTAAAAAATCAACGCCTGAACCTCGTGTTGCATAAAAACAAACTGGAGGCAGAAATTACCACATTGGAAAACGAAAGAAAAAGGATCGCAGCTGATTTGCATGACGAACTTGGTACGGTACTTTCAACTGTCAAGCTTCAAATCAATTGTCTGGACACTACAAGCCACACTGACAAAGATATTATCAATAAAGCCAGTAATCATTTAGATAATATCGTAAGCCGTATAAGGGAAATTTCAAATAACCTGATGCCCCAGGCACTCTTAAGAAAAGGCTTACAGACAGCCATCAATGAATTTATTGATAATCTTCAACAGGTGTATTCATTACAAATCATATTTTTATTCGCGGACAATATTATTTTACCTGCGGATTCGGAAATTCATTTGTACCGTATCATGCTGGAAATTATTCAGAACACGATTAAACATGCAATGGCAACTGAATTAAAAATTGAATTCAAAAAAGACAAAAAAAACCTGGTGATTATTGTTACAGATAACGGAATCGGATTTGACACATCCGGGGTATTTAAAAATAAAACTGGTTTGGGATTAAGGAATATTATAAGCAGGGTTGAAATTCTGAAAGGGACAATATATTTAAACAGTTTACAAGGCAAGGGTACAGAATATTTAATTGAGATACCTGATTAATCATCTTAAAAAAATTGTAATTGTCAATACGTTTAATAATCGCAGACGATCATGAAATCTATCGGGATGGCCTTAAATTTATGCTAAAAAAAGAAACCGAATTTGAAGTAGTCGGCGAAGCAGCGAATGGAAAAAGCCTGATAAGTATCTCACAACAATTGGAACCTGATGTCATACTAACTGACATTATCATGCCGGTTATCGATGGTATCGCAGCTACAAAAATTATTACACAAAATCAGCCGGCGGTAAATATTATCGCTTTGTCAATGCTTGAACAGGACAATCTCATAGTTGATATGCTTGAAGCCGGCGCCAAAGGCTATCTCATAAAAAATGCAGATAAGGAAGAAATAAGAGAAGCTATCAAATCTGTTTACAAAAACATACCCTACTACTGCAGAAGCACTTCACACAAACTTGCAGGACTAATTGCAAAAAGTAAATTTACTCCCTCAAAAAAAAATAACAAACCAATCTTTTCTGAAAAGGAAACAGAAATTATAAAACTTATATGCCTGGAACTAACCAATAAAGAAATCGGTCAGAAGTTATTTCTCGGAACACGCACAGTTGAAGGATACCGCCTTAAGATTATTGAAAAAATGAACGTAAAAAATACCGCTGGTATCGTTATTTATGCAATCAGAAATGGCATCTACAGCCCGCGCTCATAACAAATATCTTTCGTTTTCCAAAAAGCAAAATTTTATCAATTTAGTACTATGATTAATACGGTAAAACACCCCGTATAAATCCGGTATTTTAATGAAATACCTTTCAACTACAATAAATAAGCAAACTAATTCTCAAATTTGATCAGAAAACTGCTACCCCTGCTTACCAACAAAAGTTACCTCTTTTAATTTTTTCAATTTGTTTATAACTGGTTTTATCTGCCGGAAAGGTTGAAATATTACTTGTGTATTAATGTCTGTGATGTCAGCTTTCCTCCTGTTGAATCAGTGCTAATAATAAACGCAATTTTATTTTTTCATTTTGACCTTAAACTTTTAAATCATGCAAACTACCACATCATTTCGCGCCAGCTTGCCGGCCAGTGATTCCCTTCAGCCCTTAGGCCCCTTGCAAGACCTGCCCGGTACATGGATGGGAAAAGGATTAAACGTCGTGTTATTACCGGATTTCGCAGACGGACAAATTTTTCGCGCGAAAATAAACACGACAATGGAAACGCTCAACTTTAATAAAATTGGCGCGCCCATTCCAAACAGGGGTTCAGTACAAAATGATATTGAATTTCTTGGATTACACTATCTGCAACAGGTAAATGATTTACAGGACAGTTCAGCCCTTCATCTCGAACCGGGGATATGGTTGAATGTACCAGCAACAGCAAATCCAGCGGTCGAACCCACAGTTGTTCGAATGGCAAGCATACCACACGGAGATTCAGTAATGGCACAGGGAAATTTTTTAACTGTTGCTGGCGGCCCGTTAATTGCAGATGTTGATACCACTCCTCTAAGAGGAGGAGTCGTTATACCTGCAACTGATCCTTATCTCGCACCACTAAAAAATGCGGTTCTCCCTCCCGGTATCACCCCCGCAATGGTTATCAATCCAAATTTATTTTTGAGCCAGGCGATTGCACACCAAAATATTAAAGAAACAGTTGTTATGATTATTGCCACAACTCCGCCGGCAGCAGGTGCCCCTCCGGGCGGTCCCACTGGGAGCGGAATCTTAAACACCCCCTTCGTTACGACTAATGCAAACGCAGTACGTATGAATGCAATTTTCTGGATTGAAAAAGTTATGGGTCCGGATGGAAAAATATTTATGCAGTTGCAATATACCCAGACCGTGATCCTGAATTTTAAAGGGGTTGACTGGCCGCATATCTCTGTTGCTACGCTGATCAAGCGCTAATCACAAACTTAATAAAACAACACATAAAAATAAATTTATGGAAACATTAAAAGTAAATATCATTGACACAGTCAAATTACAAATTATCAAAATTAATCCCCCTTCCCTGTTAATAAAGGTAAAGGGAGAAAATGAAAACAATAATTTTACCAATATAAGGCTGGAACCTTTTGTGTATATAACACCACCGGCTGATGGGATATGGGAATTTTCAATGGTAGGGGATGCACCGGAGTTCGTTGACCATATTCATACTTTTGTAGAGGCTGAGTATACATGGCAGAATTTTCCTTCTGGCGTTAAAGGCATCAAAGTTTACGGCGCCACAAATAGTGTGACCACTTCACTTACGGACAAAACTGCTCACAATATCCCTGGCCCGGATGACATCCGTATCATAAAAGCGGATGCATGGGTTGACACACAACCTGTACAACCAACTTCCGGGGGAACGCTTGTAGTAGATTTAATTTACAATTCCAATGACCGTGGTTTCCATACGCTGAAACCCGCCATTCCGCAGGGTATCAATCCTAAAATACTTATACTGGAAATTACACATTCCAACGAATTGATTTTTATTGTTAATCCAAGACATAATAATTATTCGCAGGGCCTCCAAGAACAAAGTCAATATTCATCTATAGAATTTGTTTACAAGGGAAAAACCGTAGGCGCAATCAACAATATTAGAATTATTAAATAATATTTTAGAAAGAAAAATTTTCGTTGCGAAAATTTTTTCCGTTGGCTGTATATGTTAATTTACTTTTTGAGGCATAACTGTTTGTTGAAAATAATTTTCTATTACTAATTCACTTTTGAGAAAATAACGCAATTGAAATTAAGAAATACGAACTATACTGAACTTGAAATTTCTAACAGTAGTTATACTAACGTAAGGAAAACATTTGAATGGATTGGATAAATAGAAAGCAGTTGTAACAATGTCAAGCATCAGGATTTTTTTAATTTAAGTATCTATATGCAGGCAAATAAACAGCAAACGCTAACAATGGTATTAGAGTAATTATTTTTAAAAAGCAGTATTGTCTTCGATAGGAAAACCATTCGGTAGAAGGCCATGTAAGACTTTATTTAAACATAACAAATTCAAATTAACTTTTAATTTTATGACATGCTAGTAAGTCAGCATTATGACACTCAAGAAGAAATTATTTCTTACCAAAAGCTCAGAACTTTTATTGGGATCACTGGAATTCTTCTTCCTGTTATTACTGTATTGGGATCCTATTTTTTTGGGGCGGGAAATTATTCCTGGCAGCATTCAATTAGCCATTTTTACTATGGTAAAATGCATATTTTATTTGTAGGTACACTTTGTGTATTAGGCGGTTTCTTGATTACATACAGAGGCAAAATCAATAGGAATGGCAATTCGTGGGAAAGCAGAACTTCAAATGTTGCAGGTTTTTGCGCCTTTGGAATAGCCTCCTTTCCAACGTGCTTCAAAGGATTTCGGCCGCCTACTGGCGGCAGTAACCAATACATTCACCTCTCTTCTTCACCAAACGAATTTTGGGGTGGATTACATTTTGCCTTAGCAGGCATGTTGTTTTTCTGCTTTATTCTTTTTTGCCTTTACTTTTTTCAAAAACCCGACGCAGTTTATACTGGGAAAGCAGCGGCCAAGTGGCTCCGCAGAAAAATATTTTATAAACTTTGTGGATGGGGCATTGCAGTTAGTATCATATTAATTGCTCTGTTTAATTTTATTATTCAACCGACCGAAGGTGTATTTGTTTACAGTACATTTATTTTTGAGACAACATCCTTATGGTTTTTTGGAAGTGCATGGTTAGTTAAAGGATCTGCAGCTTGGTGCCATTTGCCTTTAATTAAAAAAATTATAGAACCACTGCGATAGCCCATTCCATTTTAGCAAGATTGAAAAAATCATCTAAAAAATAAATCCATTCATGGTTCTTTTCACAGCTCAATTAATTTTTTCATTTAAAATAATCATATGGCTATTCACTTTGTAACTGCTAATTCAGACAAGTTGTTAAAAGCATTTAAAAACGCGATTGATCAGGGACATATAACAACTTGGTCTTACGATGAAGCAGGAGACTTTACTCATACTGCGAAACAATGGAAGGGCGAAGCCTGGCTTCGACCAAAATCTGAAGATGGAAAATTGGCTTTTTATATTTTACCTTATGATTCAAAGATTATAACATCGGAGATATATGGCATATACCATGGTCGATTTGTGGAGTCAATGATTATTCATTGCACTAACTTATTTTCATCAGGAACTGCGACCTCGCTGCCAACAGCCAAGGATTCATTAAAGGGTTCAAAAGCCTGAAGCGAGATTTTGAATTTGAAAACTGCTTAGCAATTCCATCACAGATATTGTCGTAAGCTGCGAATATTCCCTGAAACGCTGGATAAAAAATAAACATTCGGTAACTGGAAATAGAAAAGACACCCTCAGCTAATGCAATGTCTTACGGTATTAAAACTTTTGGCTCCTTCATTTGCCGAAGTTTAACCAAACTCCGTCTTGCTTACAGATACGTATGAGAGGTCACCGTAGTAGATCAAGTGCAAATTACGTTAAAAAAGAGTCAATCATATGCTAAGCGTTTGATTTATTCAAATTCAATTATATGTTATTTTATGTTTTCCATATACTTATTAGTATTCAGGGTTGAACAACGTTAAAATTTCCAGTATAAACTTTCACGTCGTTTTGTTTGCCTTCCGTCTAACGCTAATCGCAAATCATAATCGGAATAGTCTTATAATTTTAATCAGTTATTCTAGTACGATTATTTACATTGCTTTCTTAGCTTTGATTGGAATAAAGTAAAGCGCCTTTCTTTTCTGAGAAATTCATAATGACTGAGTCTGATTCAGTATTATCAAGTCTACATTGATTTAATTCTCAAGTTAGCTTATCATCACATTGAAAAACCATTTCACACTGCCTCTAAATATTTTGCCTACATTTTAAAAGACAGCAAAGATTGTAATATAGGTTATTAAAAAAACATTTGCTTTGTCTACCGCTTTATTCTTAAAACTGTTTTAATGCAAGTCAGAGATACTAATAAATCTGTATAACGAAAGCCGCAAACAGTTTGTAAAAAACCGGCAAAAGCGAAAGCAAAGTTAGCGTCTCCTTCCCGCAACCAAAACGTTCGGCATAAACACAAAACCTCCCGCACAAACCCATCATTTATTCCACGTTCCTTTTGGTGTCTTGCCCACGCATGGTCGCTGTAACTGTGCTTTCTTTTTTCCGGTTTTTCTTTTACAAACATTTCAATTAAAAAATCATTTATGAATCAAAAAAAATTATCACGCCTCATGAGCATGAGTTGGGAAATTCAAAAGCGCAGGAAAACAAACCGCTCCAAATCTTTATTCGCCGCTTGGGCAATTTTTCTCAATGAAGATGTGACCGTGTTTCATCTCGTGCGCAAGCACAGCCATGAAAAGTATGCGAATAAAGTGCAATCCGAAACGCTTACCCTATTTCATCAGTAACCAATTATTCATTTATAAAAATTAAAACTATGCAAGTATTAACAGGACGTATCACAGCTAATGCAAAAGTATCAACATTAAAAAATGACAGAAAAGTCATAAATTTTTATATTGCTATCAATGACAGTTACAAAACAAAAGGCAGCGAAGCCGTTACAAAAATTGTAACCTACTTCAATTGCTCTTATTGGAGAAATGAAATCATCGCGCAGTATTTACTCAAAGGAACAATCGTTGAATTGTGCGGGCGCATTAGTGTAACCGCATGGGTCAACAATGACGGCGAACCAAAAGCGGGTTTGAATTTTCATACTACGGAAATCAAACTACTTGGTAAATCAAATCCACACGAAACAAATGCAAAAGAAATTGTGCAGCCTACTGCAAATAATGGTGAACCTGAAATCAAAGACGATTTACCATTTTAAAAAATCTCCTTGCCGCCGGGAGTATAAACAATGACGGCAATTAAAAACAACAGGAAGGAATTAAAATTAGTAACGGATTAAATCAACAGCATCATGAAAAAATTAAATGAACAGGCAACAAAAATATTTTGCCAGCTATTAAAAAAATTAGGTAATAACAGCTATATCAAAATTAATAATGAAGGATATATGCCATTAACGATTGAATGTATAGAAGAGCAAATAAACACACCGTGGGGTTTTGCAAAACTGTACAGCGTTTCACACAGCTATGTACAAAATGGCGATTTGATGCGCGATCCTGAAATGGTTTTTATTGTTTGTGATAACCGCGCACATGAAAAAGATTTTGATAACATTCTTATCTATACGCAAATGTTCCAACAGGACAATCTGGGTTTGTATGAAGAAAGTGTTCGCATTGAAAACAACCACATCAAAACTTTTATCAAAACATGGCAGCATGGTCATTGCAGTTTTGCAAATACGTGGTTAAGAAATATTAAGCAGCAGGGATTTTTAAAACAGGAAGGAATTAATATCACCAGAAAAAATTAATGAATCATGAAACAGGAAATAAATCAAACGGGATTTTTAAATAACGTAGCTGAAATAGAACTCACCTACAAATCAAAAGTAAAAGCATCCGATCTCGCTACCATCAAATGTTCCGCTGATGCATTTAAAATCTTTATGGAGTTTTGGGATAAAAATAAAATAGAACTGGTTGAACAATTTAATGTTATGTTTTTAAACCGTGCTAATAAAGTACTGGGCATCTACCAACTGTCAAGCGGCGGATTAACCGGAACTGTTGCAGATCCCAGATTGCTTTTTATAGCAGGCTTAAAGATCGGCGCAAGTAACTGCATCATTGCGCACAACCATCCAAGCTGCAACACAAAACCAAGTTCAGCAGATACAGAACTTACAAAAAAAATAAAAGAAGGCGGCAAAATACTTGATATCCAATTACTCGATCATTTAATTATTACAGCAGAGCAGGAATATAAATCTATGGCTGATGAAGGATTGATGTAAACATAAAAAATACAATCTGATTAAGCGGCACCGCACAGCGGCAGCCGCTTTTCTTTTTCATGCGCAAAAAAGAAAAGCGGGCAAAAGAAAATGCTATAATAAAATGGAATAATAATAACTTCTGAAAAATTAAAAAGAATTGTACGAGAATTAAAATTGTGCAGAATAATATTTCGTACCGGGCTATTCTTCTTTGATATTCTTTTTTATCAATCCCTTTGCAATCAGTTCTTTCTTTACCTCTTCTTCAAGATTTTTCTTTCTTTCCTTTTCAAGTAATTTTTTTCTGATTTCCTCTTTTTCTAAAAATAATTTTTCATCCTCCTGCTGTAACTGATATTGCATTCTTTTACTTTCAATTTCAACTTTATTTTGTTCATAGAAATGATCTAGCCATGTGTCATAAGGCAACCGTCCAGTCTTTAAAAAAACATTTAAATCATTTTCATTTTTAATCAATACGTCACGGCTTTTACTGCCTTGATTCAAACCTACAATTCCGAAAACTTCCATCTGATCCATTAATCTACCTGCTCGGAGATACCCTAATTTTAAACGGCGCTGCAATAATGAAGTAGAACCAATCTGATTCTGGACAATTAACCGGGCAGCTTCCTCAAACAATTTATCAATTCCTGAAAATCTGTCAGAATCTGTTGCAAACTCATCTCTTGCAAACTTTTCTATAAGATCCTCTTTTTCTGATTCCGTAATTATTTTCTTTTCTGCAACATTAGTTTTATTAACTGGCGATTTTTCTTCTATGCCTTTTTCTGGTTCCACAGATTTGTCAAGTGTCTCTGCAGCATTATTTAAATCCTTTTCAGGAGATTCATATTTTTTATCAGTATTGAAAATCCTTTTAAAAAAGTTCATACTTTATATTTTTAATCATCATTTAAATATACAACCCAATTATATAGATTGGTAAAGTTGTTTCCTTTTCTTTCATATAACATATCTTGAAAGTCTTAGAAAAAAGTCATACTGGGATGAAGTTTGTTAAATGAACATCTTGTTTTGCATTTCTGCGACCATTAATTTTGCAATTGTAAAGAATATATGAGCAGGATAAAAGTGTGGTATGCCAATTAAAAACAGTCTAATAAGTATTCAAATTTCAGTACATCGTTTAATTGCCCTTTCATGGCTTTTGAATGTCACTTCTCACTGTTTATTTTGTTATTCTTTTCTCTTTGATCATTCAGGAAGCCCTCCTCTATTTTACTAAAAATTTTTAAGGACTTTTCATATGTTGTTTCACAAGGCAACTTTGATAAGGCGCTTAATTACCCTTTTGGTAATGGTGAAATGTACGGTTGTGATACAACCGGAATTTCACTCCCTGTGGCTCCGGGGTCGCCGGGAGGTTTTTAGAAGATGTTTTGAAAACGTATTTTGTATAACTGTGTAAATGATTTGTGATGAGTGAAACAAAAAATAACCGCAACGAGTGGTTGCATATACGGCTGACAGAAGCTGAGCTTGAAAAATTAAATACAGGATTTGAAAAATCTACATCAAGAAAATTGAGTGAGTATGCGCGCCGCATTTTATTAGAGAAGCCCATCACCTACTACCAGCGCAATCAATCCATCGATGACTTTGTAACTGAAATGATTTTGCTCCGCAATGAACTCTCTGCCATTGGAAATAATTTCAACCAGACTGTAAAAAAACTACACACACTTGATGACGTTGCTGAAATAAAAACATGGGCTATCAATAATGAATACCTCAAAGAAAAATTTATGCAAAAGATAGAAGAGATTAAAAATCACATCAATCAATTTTCAGATCAATGGTCGCAAGAATAAATACAGGAAAAAAAATTTCCATGGCGATCAATTACAACGAGCATAAATTAAAACAGGGAATCGCTGAATTGCTCTCTGCACAAAACTTTATGAAGGATGCTGAACATTTAAATTTTTATGACAAGTTGCACCATTTTCAAAAAATGACTTCACTCAATGAAAAAGCAAAAACAAATACACTGCATGTTTCTTTAAACTTTGATCCGTCTGAAAAATTATCGAATGAAAAAATGAAAATCATTGCTGACAGGTACATGCAAAAAATTGGTTTCAGCAATCAGCCTTACCTCGTGTATCGCCACAATGATAGCGCCCATCCGCACTTACATATTGTTAGTACAAACATCCAGCGTGATGGCAGCCGCATCTCCATGCATAACCTTGGAAAAAATCAATCTGAAACCGCACGCAAAGAAATTGAAACAGAATTTGATTTGGTAAAAGCAGAAAATAAAAAATTAAAATCATCCCTTCAATTACACCCTGTTAATGCAGAAAAAATCAACTATGGAAAACTCGAAACCAAACGTGCCATATCAAATGTGCTGGCTGTCGTTGTCAACCAATATAAATACACTTCTCTTGCAGAATTAAATGCTGTGCTGTCATTATACAACGTGAAAGCAGATCGTGGCGAGGAGGGTTCGCGCATATATCAAAACAAGGGTTTGAATTACCGAGTCCTTGATGAGTACGGAGAAAAAATCGGTATGCCGATTAAAGCAAGTTCAATTTATTTTAAACCCACACTAGAATACCTCGAAAATAAAATGGGGCAAAATGAATCGCAGCGCGAGCAGCATAAAAAGAGAATAAAACTGGCCATTGACTGGACACTCAAAAAGAATATGAAAGACCTGCCTGAATTTATCAGGACACTTGAAAAGGAAAAAATCAGTACGGTGCTAAGACAAAATAAAACCGGACAGGTGTATGGGGTCACTTTTGTTGATCACGTTGGGAAAACTGTTTTTAATGGCAGCGACATTGGACGCGAATACAGCATAAAAAATATTGAAGCAAAATTAACTCCCGCTGAAAATTTAAAAGCACATCAATCACTTTCTCTCCGCCAAAATAAGAACCAGTCTGTTGCCAGTAATGAAAAGGTTTTGTCAACTACTGAAACAAGCGAAACAGTTTCACAAAACCAACATGAAAAATCTGCCCTTGAAATAATGATGGCATCAACACAAACAAATGATTTCACACCCTATCAGTTGAAAAAATCAAAACGAAAAAGAAAACGGTTAAGACAAAAACAATAATATTTTTTAAAATTAAAATCAATTTTTATGTCAGTAAATACTGGAGAGAACGAACAGGGGTTACGGAAAATACTGGAAATGACACGCATGATAAGCATTGTTATTTTACTCTTGCATTTTTATCACACATGCTATGATGCATTTTATGCATGGAAGTACACTTCGAAACTATCAGATCGGATTTTGATCAACTTGGTTCATACAGGATTATTTAAAACTATAAATAATTCCAAACTGATTGCCCTTGGATTTTTAGTGATCTCATTATTGGGTGCGCGTGGTAAGAAAAATGAAAAGCTAAATTATCAAACGGCTTTTTTATATCTGGGTACAGGATTACTTTTTTACATGGCGAGTTATTATTTATTAAAACTAAGCATAGACTTAAAAACTGTTACAATAATTTATATCAGTGTTACTTCACTTGGATATATATTGATTTTAACGGGAGGTACACTCCTATCAAGAGTTATATGGTTTCAGTTTAACCGGAAAGATATTTTCAATAAAGAAAATGAAACCTTCCCGCAGGAAGAACGCTTATTGCAAAACGAATATTCCGTAAACCTTCCTGCAGAATATTTTTTAAAAAATAAAATACGCAAAAGCTGGATAAATATTATTAATCCTTTTCGGGGTTTATTGGTTGTTGGTTCACCAGGTTCCGGCAAATCTTATTTCATTATCCAGCATATCATCAAACAGCATATTGAAAAAGGTTTTGCGATGTTTATATATGATTTCAAGTTCGACGATCTTTCTGTTATCGCTTATAATCATTTACAAAAACATGCAGATAAATATAAAATCAAACCTTCCTTTTATATCATCAATTTTGATGACCTTTCAAGGACGCACCGTTGCAATCCGCTTGACCCTGCAACAATGTTCGATATCACTGACGCTGCAGAATCCGCACGTTCAGTACTGATTTCAATCAACAAAGAATGGATAAAAAAGCAGGGAGATTTTTTTGTCGAATCACCTATCAATTTTTTAGTTGCAATTATCTGGTACCTGCGTAAATACCAAGACGGAGAATTTTGCACGCTGCCTCATGTTATAGAACTCATGCAGGTTGACTATGAAAAACTATTTTCTGTATTACAAACACAACCTGAAATACAAGTACTGGTAAGCCCGTTTATTAGCGCGTATGTAAATGATGTAATGGATCAATTGGAAGGACAGGTCGGCGCTGCAAAAATTGCAATGAGTAAACTCTCCTCCCCTCATTTGTATTATGTCTTATCCGGAAATGATTTTACACTTAATTTAAATAACCCGCTGGCACCAAAAATAATTTGCGCCGGAAATAATCCGCAAAAGCAATCTGTATATGGACCAATATTATCATTGTATATAGCACGCCTAATCAAACTTGTCAATAAGAAAGGCAAACAAAAAAGCAGTTTAATATTTGATGAATTTCCAACAGTATATTTAAATCATATGGATGGATTGATAGCTACTGCACGATCAAATAAAGTAGCAACAACAATAGCTGTACAGGATTTTAGCCAGTTGAAGAAAGATTATGGAAAAGACAATGCTGATGTAATTATGAACATTACTGGAAATGTAATCTGCGGTCAGGTAACCGGTGAAACTGCCAAGCAATTATCAGAACGTTTTGGAAAAATCATGCAGGACAAAGAGAGTTTTTCCATCAACAGTTCGGATGTTTCTATCAGCAGATCAAAACAGCTTGATGTTGCTATACCACCATCAAAGATTGCCGGCTTGTCGTCCGGTGAATTTGTCGGCATGGTGGCAGATAATCCTGACGCTCCTGTAGAATTAAAATCATTTCATTGCAAAATTATCAATGACCATGATGCATTAAAAAAAGAACAGGATGGTTATATGCCGATACCTGTATTAAGAAAAATAGATGATGCAACTGTACAACTGATTTATTTGCAGATAAAATTAGATATCCAAAATATTATAAATTCTGAAATGGAACGTATCGTAAAAGATGACAGTTTATTAGTTATTCATAAACGTTCATAAAATTATTATTGTCATATTAAAATGTAAGAAGTAACTCTTATAATTTAAAAAAAGAATCTTGGAAAGCAGTTATAGCTGTCGTGTTTAGATTAATAGTATCATATTTGTGCACCCAACTTATTGCTATGCCAAAAAGAATCAGAATAGATCTTTCTACCATCGTTATCGAAAATGTAATTGTACACGATATCCCACAGCATAAAAAACTGGATTATACAATTGAACCAAGCTACAGCGAACTTGAAAGCACTTTGTCAGACGGTCTCAAACTTTTCTTTAAAGACAAAGTAGTTCAGGCACTTGGAAGTGATAAATCTTTTAAAATTTGTTTTGATGCTGATAATACATCCCCCGCCCCCTGGTTGCTTCAGGAGTTGCTGAACTCGGACGGTAAAAATTTTGTTGGCAGCTCGAAAAGCCTTGCCAAACATTTGTATGAAACACAAATTGGAAGCAATACTGCAGGTATACTTGTTATCATTTTTGGAAAAATAAACGACCTGAATACCTGTATAATTCTTAAACTGGAAAGAGATAAAGGAGCTCAGTTGACACTGGATCCTGAAACCAAATCTTATAATATTAATGAAGTGCAAGATCTAATGCTTACACAAAAAACAAAAATCTTTAAAGTTGCTTTGTTCATCTTTAAAGATCATTTTTCTGAAAAATTTGATGGCCTGTTGATGGATTACCAGATCAATATCAAAGCAAAGAATGAAATTGTAACCTTTTTTATTGATAAGTTTTTGGGTTGCAAAGCATTTGAAGATCCTAAAGTAGCGACACAAAATTTCTATAAACATACCAGAGGTTTTATTAATACAATTGATGACCAGATATTAAAAGTAAAATATTTGCAGGATCTTAATTCCTATATGCAAAAGAATTCAAACATGCTTAATCCAAGGGAATTTGCCGATGATTACATTAAAACTCCCGAAGAAAAAAACAGCTATAAAAATTATCTTGTATCAAAAAAAGTAAAGTTCAGTGCCTTTCCAAAAGACGTTTATCTGGTAGAAAATAAATTTAAAAAAATAACCGTCTCGTTTGAAAATGAAATTACAATTACCGGCAATAAAGGAACCTTTGATAACAAAGTTAAATTGACAAAGCTTAGGAACGGACAGCACCATGCAGAAATAACTTCAAAAATCAAGAGCATAAATTAATGGCAGTTAATATTCAGGAAATAGCCGGCCTGTGGGCAAATGATGAACCTCAATATAAACAACTTGGGAAAATTGTATCTGATTATATCAAATCAGGCTTGCCTCATTATGAGATTTTACCCGAGATATCTTCCAGGACAAAAGATTTGCTGAGTATTGTCAAAAAAATAAAAAAAAAGCAAAGAGAAAAACAATATGATTATTCCAGTTTGTGGGATAAACTGGGCATCCGTATTATCTGTACTTTTCAGGAAGACTTAGACAAAGTAGATACATTTTTAAAGGATAATTTTGTTATTAAAAAAGCCGAACTTAAAAGGGAAAGTATAAATTTTGACAGGCTGGATTATACTTCCAATCACTATGATGTAACAATAAACACCGAGTTAAAAGGTTTTGAAAATTATTCAAAATATAAAGATTATGGATTTGAGATCCAGGTAAGAACAATTAATCAGCATGCATGGTCAAATACGGCCCATTCATTATCTTATAAACAGGAAGCTGAATTACAGCATTCCTTAAAAAGGAGGGTTTACCGGCTTCTTTCACTATATGAAATTGCTGATGATGAATTCTCCCACGTAAACAAAGTATTGCTAGATCAGCCTGATACAAAAGTTTATTGGTTACTGCGTAAACTGGAAGGTAAGATTTATAAATATGCACAGATGGATTTTGACAGAGATATTTCATTGCATGCCATAAAAATTTTGATGAGTTTTTTTTCCGAAGAAAATCAAAAAATTCTTTTTTCACAAATCGATACCTTCATAGAAGAAAACGAATCAAAAATTATTAGAATCTTTTCAGAAAACAGGAATCGTTTTTATGAGTTCCCGTTCCTGACCCAACCTGAAATTTTTATCGTATGGTTCGGGCTTGAAAAATTTCAGTTTTCGATTGATGATAACTGGAATAATGAATTTGACAGTGAGGAATTAGTACAAATAACATCCCTTTGGGGTAAAATAATTAATTAGATGTTAGACTATACAAACTGCAACATTGATAAAGTATCTGTACATCATGTGGGAAACAAAACAAACGGCGAAGAAATCTTATTATCAAAAAAAACACTGGATATCTCCGATTCAAAATTGAGAGAGCTTTTATTCCAATATTTTTTATATCCCTTTCCGGGCAATGAATTTTTTTCTTTCACATTTACCAATCAGGATTTTTTATTGAATGCATTATATAATTACAGCTCAGACATTTTTGACAACCCAAAATCGTTTCATAAAAACAGTGAAAATATAGCCATGCATTTATTTGAGGTATCTGTTCATCCGCAAATAAAATCAGGAGACTTATTCATTACCTATTTTTCAAACCTGTCAATTGATGACAAATCCTCCGATGCAATCGGTATTTTCAAATCGGAAAAAAGGCAGGAATTTTTAAAACTTGAACCACGCGCCAATGATTTTTCCTTGAAATATGATGACGGCATCGGTATTGATAAACTTGATAAAGGGTGTTTGATATTTAATATAGAAAAGGAAAAGGGATTTAAGGTTTGCATCTTAGATAAATCAAATAAATCTGCAGAGGCACAGTTCTGGAAAGATAATTTTCTGATGATTATCCCGGCCAATGACGGTTATCACAATACAAGAGAATTTTTAACTATCGCTAAAAATTATATCACAAAACAATTTGCAGAAGATTTTGACATCAGTAAAACAGATCAGATCGATTTACTGAATCGCTCAGTTGATTATTTTAAAAACCATGATTCGTTTGAAAAGGATGATTTCGAAAAAGAAGTCTTTTATCATCCGCAAACAATAAAATCATTCAGAGAATTTGATGAAAAATACAGGGCGCAAAATGAGATGCAGATTAGTGATAATTTCGAAATTTCATCGGCAGCAGTTAAAAAGCAGTCAAGGATTTTTAAAAGCGTTTTAAAGCTTGATAAAAATTTTCATATCTATATTCATGGGAACAAAGAGTTAATTGAGCAAGGCATAGAAAAAGATGGCAGAAAGTATTATAAAATTTATTATCAGCAAGAATCTTAAACTTATATGAACCTTAAAATTTATAATGACAATAATTATAAAATTTGGATAATTGGTCTTAAGGAAAAAATCAGAGTTACTCAAATAAAGGCTGCTTTAAAAGTAAATACCGAGTTGCTAAATCTTTACTGCCAGATAGGCCAGGATATTGTTGAAAAACAGCAACAATCAAATTGGGGAGATGCGCTCATAGATCAATTGGCTATGGATTTATCATCAGAATTTCCTGAAATTAAAGGTTTTTCAAGAACTAACTTATTTTATATACGTAGATGGTTTTTGTTTTATAACGGCCAATTTGAAAAAGTACCACAACTTGTGGAACAATTACAAAGACTCGATCCTTTCCAGTTTGTGCCACAACTTGTGGCACAAATACCTTGGGGACACAATCGGGAAATAATTACAAAAACTGCGGATATTAACGAGGCGTTATTTTATGTACAGGAAACTTTAAGAAACAATTGGTCACGTAGCGTATTGCTGGCGCAAATTGAAACAGGTCTGTACCAAAGAAAAGGTAAAAGTATTAACAATTTTGAAGTCACATTACCAAAATCACAAGCAGATCTTGCAAGGGAAACTTTAAAAAATCCATATAATTTTGATTTTCTTACCTTGGGTAGAGTGGCCCAAGAAAGAGACCTTGAATCAGCATTGACAGATCAGATAACAAAATTCCTTCTTGAGCTGGGACAGGGATTTGCATATAAAGGAAAACTATACCATCTTAATATTGCAAGCGCCGGACAGGTTTGACCACATCCGCCAATTTGCACTGACCATAGTTCGCCGAAATAATTTGACCATGATAAAGCATTGTGTAACAAAATGTTTTTTCGGAACTTAGAAAATAATTTTGGTGATCTATCCGCTCCGGCGTTAGGTGGTCAATGTCATCGGCTCATCCATACTGGACAATGAGTTTGAAGAAACAAATTGAATTAGTTGATTATGATTCTATGACGTGATTAGTCTTTTTTGTTTTTTTCCATTAATACGTTTTTTAAGAATAGAAATTTAATAATTTAAATATTTCAATTTATGAAAGATACGATTGATACAATTTTAAAAGCAAATTCTAATTTACTTTTTAAAAAAAGCACATCAATCTATTTTGAAAAGGATTTTGAAGGGAAAGGACTATTAAATAAAGAAATATCAAAATTTTATAGTAAAAATATAACCATTTCAAGCCAAGAATTTGTTGAAATAATTATCAATTGCCATGTAATAATTGAAAAAATGCGCAAGTTGAAAAAATGTAGTTGGAGTATTTCAGAATTGCAATCTCAATTAGAGTCTGGAGTTTATAATTATCAAATTCAAAAAGAAAAATTAAAACAAATAAATGCCACTACAATAGGGAAACATTTTAATATTTCTTCCCAAAGATTAAATCTAATCTTGTCTGAACTTGGTTGGATTGAAAAAAATATATCTGGTTGGATTATAACTAAACTTGGTAAAACACTCGGTGGTATCCAATATGAACATGATACTTCCGGTGGAAGTTATGTCTTATGGCCTGACTACGTATTGGAAAACAAAAATCTTAAAAATATATTTAAAGAATTTCCATCTTCGGTTGAACAACAAAAAGAAAATAAAGAAAAGGAAACTATAATAATTAGTTCACAGTCAGAAAACTTTAGAGAAAAATTTCCCGCAACCTTTAGAACGAAAGATGGACACTGGGTTCGTTCAAGAGCTGAAGTAATTATTGACAATGCTTTATATGATTATAAGCTTGCTCATGCTTATGAGAGAAAGCTTCCAATAGAAGAAGAGTTGTATTCCGACTTCTTTATTCCTACAGAAAATGTTTATATAGAATTTTGGGGAATGGAAGATGATCCAAAATATGCTGAAAGAAAAAAGACAAAAATTGCTATTTATGCAAAGTATGATTTTAAATTAATTGAATTAACAGATCAAGATATTTTTAATCTTGATGATCATTTGCCTAAGAAGCTTTTAAAATTTGGAATTAAAGTTTATTAAATAAGCACTATGATAGAAGATGATTTAACAATAGATAAAATTCGTGATAATATAATAAAATTTAAAAATGATACTGATTTTCAAAAATTAGAAAGCTATTATTATTCAAAATCATACTCTGAAATTTTAGGTGTTAGCAGAAGAGAGATTAGCCATAGCGGTTTTATCACATGGTTACTTGATAATTCTGAAAGCCATAATTTAGGTACATATTCTATAAAACGCTTTTTAGATATTTTATTAATTGCAAGCAATCAATTACAAAAAGAAGAATATAAAATCCTTTTTAATTCTTTTGTGACAGACGACTATACAATAGAAAATCTGTTAATTAAAAAAGAACATGTAATAAAATATGTTGGCAGAGTTGATATATATATATAGAAGCCATTTTGCTGATTTCTGGTAAAGAGAAAAAAATAAAAATAATTATTGAAAATAAAGTTGAGAGTAAAGAAAACAATGATCAAACAAATAATTATTTTAATCACTTTGAAAAACTTAAATCGTCTGGTGAACAAATCATTTATGTATATTTAACTCCGATATCAGCTTCTCAGTTGATGGATCTTACAGAACCAGAGTGTAATTGCAAAAATTATATTCATATTAATTATCAATACTTAGTTGATTACTTATTAGAACCAGCTTTAGATCAAAATATCTCTTCCAAAACAAAAAACATTATAACTGAATATTTAAAATCGTTAAGTCAACTGTCAATTAATGATGATATTGAAGAACATAAACAAGAACTAATTATGGCATTAGGAAATGAAGAAAGAATACTTCTTTCAAACTTTTGGCAAAAAAATCAAAAACTTATAATGTCGGCTTTATATGCGATTAGCTCCGATCCTTCTCAGGATCAGGAAACGCGAGATAGTATAAGCACAGCATTAAATAATTTATCGCAGGAGAAGGATTACAGCACATATAAAATATTTTATGATGATATTTTATATGTGAAGGATATAAAAAAATCGGACATCGGATTCCAAACAGTAAGACTACTTAAAGAAAATGGTTTGATAAATAATGAAACATTTGAATTTCTAAAACAAGATAAAAGTTGCAGTTTTCCTTTGCTTAAAAAGAAAGAAGATTTTACTGATACAGAAATAAAATACAGGAAATACAAGACAAATAGCGACCCTGAGTTAATTTACAACGCTGAAAAATTTTATGTTGCAAGAAATTGGGGCAAAGAAAATACTGAAAAATTCATAGCTAAATTTTCTAATAAATTCCCTGGTTTGAAATATGAATAAATTATCGTCCATATATCAACTTTTTTCTTCAAAATATTTTTGCAACTAATTTACAGCTATGATTAAAAATAATATTGGTTCGTATTAGAGTAAATGGGATTTACATGTTCATACTCCTGCTTCTATTATTGAAAATTATGGGAGGGGAAAAGAGAATATTTGGGAAGACTATATTAAAGACTTAAATAGTCTTCCGGAAAGTATTAATGTATTAGGCATAAATGACTATTTATTTTTAGATGGTTATGAAATTGTAAAGAAATATTTTGATGAAGGAAAATTGCCCAAAATAAAAAAGATATTTCCTGTGATTGAATTGCGGTTAAAAATATTTGGAAGTCAAAGTAAAACAGATGCTTGGCATCGAATAAACTTTCATGTAATATTTTCTGATGATTTAAGTGTCGAAACTATTAGATCGCAATTTATATCTGGCTTATCTTCTAATTATAATTTATTGCCAGAAAATCAATCATTTTGGAACGGGGTATTAACAAAAGATAGTTTAGAAAATTTTGGTAAGTTAATAATCCAGAATGCAAGCGCTGAAATTAAACAAAGCCCACTGGAAGTAGGCTTTAACTCACTAAATTTTACGGAAGAAGGAGTATTAACCCTTTTAAAAAAGAACCATTTTTTTAAAGAAAAATATTTAACGGCAATTGGAAAAACAGAATGGGAAAAATTGAGATGGGACGCTTCAATAGGGGAAAAACTTAATATTATTAATTCTGTTGACTTTGTATTTACAGCTTCAGAAAGTGTTGATGCGTTCTCAAAATCTCAAAGAGCGTTGGAAAGTCAATTAAAGAATTTTGTTCTGTTGGATTGTAGCGATGCGCATACTTTTAGCACTTCGAAAGAGAAAGACAGACTTGGTAATTGCAATTTGTGGGTTAAAGCTGAACCAATTTTTGAAGGTTTGAAACAATTAAAATATGAATCTCAATATCGAAAACAAATATCTATTAGCGAACCTAAAAAACCTTTTCGAATAATTGAAAGTATAACATTTGATTTTCCAAAAAATACCAAGCTCAAAAATGATCAAACAAATACAGAACAATCATTTTGTTTAAGCGAATTAAAAAACGAGATATTCTTTAGTCCATATTTCACTTGTATTATTGGCGGTAGAGGAGCAGGTAAAAGCACTATAATAAACATTATTGCAGAAAAGCTTGGTGAAAAAACTGATTTCTTTTCCCACAATAAAATTATAATTGACGATAATACAGACGTTCTTAAAAATTATGCTAATACCTGCATACAAATAAAAGGAACGAACGAAATAGAATTTATAAGTCAGGGAAGGGTTGAGAAGCTTGCAGATAGCAATCACTTAACTGATTTAATTTTTAATGAAAGGATTAGAGCTATCGGAAATGAGTACGAAGAGAAAGAAAAATTACTATTACTTAAATTTCAAATTATAAATGATAGTATCAAAATCATTTCCGAATTAGAAAGTTTAAATAATATTCTTTCTTCAAAAAGAAATTCGTTGGATAATGATAAGAAAATCATTGCGTCCATTGAAAATGAATCTTACAAAGAACTCTCAAAAAAAATTGAAGCTGTTTCAAATGAGGTTGAACAATTAAATAATGGCAAAAATCAATATAATCAGTTTTTGAATAATTTGATTTACTTAATGGCTGAATCTGAAATTAAGGTTGCAGTTGATGAATATTCATTACGACTTAATAGTATAATATATGAAATTGAAAAAATTGAAGAAATTAGCAAAATAGAAAGTGGTTATTCATACAGGGCTAAATCTTTTCCAGCTACAGACAAAAAAACATCTGACAAATTGCTTGAACTTGCCTCACTAAAAAAACAAATAATTGATTATTTCACATCTATTGGAAGTACGCCTGATAGTATTGCAGATGTAGGAAGAGCTACTTCCAATATATTTATTATCGCAAATGAAATTGTTGATTTAGAAAATAAGATTCTGAACAAAAAAAATCAATTACTGATATTTCAGAATCAAATTGCAGATCTAAAAGATTTGGCTTCCCAATGTCAAACTATAATTACAACAAGACTTCAAAAAATAAATAGAGATTTGGATATTGAAAATGAAAATGTTGAAAAGATAAAATTTGAATATTATTTTAATTTCAAAAGTTTCCAAAGTGAATTACACAAACAATTTTATGAATATTTCAAAACATATCATAAACCAAGTGTTTCATGGGATAATGTTTATTGGTGCTTAAATTTAATTGAACAAAATGAAGAATTTTTAAATCTAACTTATGATCAGTTTATCGATCTTATAAATACAAAGTCTTTTGATAGAAATACATTGTATAGTAAAGTCTTCTTAGAAATATTTGAAAAAAAATCAAATTTTGAAATTTATCAATTACTCGTCAAAAAGCAGATTTACAATATCTCTGGGAATGTTGAAATTATCGGATCTTATGGAAATTCTCCATTGACATCCTGTTCATTTGGACAACGTTGTACAGCCGTTGTTGTAACCTTATTAATGACCGGAATGAAACCTCTTTTGATTGATGAACCTGAAGCACATTTAGATAACAGGCTAATAGCGGAATATTTAGTGGATTTAATCAAACAAAAAAAGAATGAAAGACAAATTATTTTTGCAACACACAATGCCAATTTTGTTGTTAATGGTGATGCCGAATTGATTCATATTCTTGAAGTACCCAAAGGAAAAATTTATACCGAAATAACATCCACTACAATTGAGAATTTAAACTACCGCAAAAGTCTATTAAAATTAGAGGGTGGAGAAGATGCCTTTAAAAAACGTGACAAAAAATTACTATCAAGTATATCTTTGGGTTAGGTAACTGTATATACAATAATTGATCATTTGAAATAAAAAGTTAATAATAACAAATTGCATTTTATTTATTAGTCTGAATATTTTTTAGAAGAAAGAAGATTTAATGTATCATTTCATAAATGGGAATCCAATAAAGCTTTGCAGTATTCACCTACAAGTAAGATATATTTATGGATGGCTTTGAAAACATAGATACTAATATTTATAAAGTTTATCAAAAAAAGTATTTGCCTGCAAAAATAAAATATTTATTTGTTGCAGAATCTCCACCAGCTTTTAAGGGGCATACACCAACCGCTTATTTTTATTTTGACAATATCCCAAAAGCTGATCTTTTATTTTATACGCTTATGAAGGCTCTTTATAAAGAATACGGGTTTGTAATTTTCGTTATTAACTTTTCAGGTTAATTGCATATTTGCTTACCCCGGCAAACACAATTTTAAACATTTTATAAAAACAACCTGCCTATCCTGCCTTTATGCCTTATGCAGAATTTTAAAACTATTATCTTCAATAATAAAATTTGACAGTGAACAAAGTGGAAATAAAAGAAGATGAGTAAACAACATATAAAAGAACACTCTGATGAAGCATTTCAAAAAAATTTCAGTTGTAATTTTTTTATTAACAGGTGTAATCTTGACAAATGCACAAGACAATCCGATTGCTGGTTTAAAAAATAAATTAAGCAATACAAATAGCGATACAGCCAAAGCATATATTCTCGACAGCCTTTCGATGTATTATATGTTTTATAGCAATAATTATGATAGTTCGTTTTATTATGCCAATCAATCTGTTAATAATGCATTTTTAATAAACGATAAAAAGTATCTGGTACTTGCATACGCACGTATTGGATTTTATTATTTTAACAGGTCGCAGTATAACGCAGGCCTTAATATTTCTTTAAAAGGTTTGCAGCTCGCGGAGCAATATAAAATCACTGATTTTAATGCTACTCTGTACTATAATATTTCGTTTATTTATAACAACCTGAATGATTCTGCGCTGAGTATGCAAAATGCTTTCAAAGGCCTTGAGTTTATTAGTGATAATAAAGATCTTTTTTTCGATATACCGTTGCACCTGTTCCAGCTTATTAATAATAATTATTCTGATGGCGGAAATTTTGATTCTGCTTTGCTGTTCCTGCACAAGATGGATTCTGTAGTAACTAGTTCAAAAGAGCGTGCTGCAAAAGATATATCTTATTACTGCTGGTCAGAATTTTACTTAGATAAAATGGATTATCACGGGGCTGATTCAGTAACTGCTCTTGGAATAGCGAGCTGTAAACAAAACGGTGATTTTTTAATAAAAACATTTTACACATACCAAGCCATTTCGTATTTCAATCAGCGCCGGTATAAGGAAACGATAACCGCTGCAAAATCTGTATTGGAAGTGAATGGTATATACATCGCAGGCGAAGCCACCGCACTTGAGTATATACAGGCCAGCTATAATAAATTGGGCAATATTGACAGCGCATATTTTTATCTGAAAGCTGCTGATAGTGTAAGAAACGTGGTGCAAAATCAAAGTAATATTCAGGAAACGCAACAGCAGGTATTTAGTGCTGAGCTTTCAAAAAAAGAAGCAGATGCAAATATTGTATTGGAAAAAGAAAAAAGCAGAAGTAAACTGATAACGTATATTTTTTTAACTGCATTGATATTTTTTCTGCTGTTCGGTTTTATACAATGGCGGAATAATTTGCAAAAGAAAAAAGCAAATGTTTTATTAATGAGCGAAAAAGAAAAGGTAGAAACTACATTGTCAGAACTGAAATCAACACAAGCACAATTAATACAATCAGAAAAAATGGCAAGCCTTGGTGAACTTACCGCAGGAATAGCACATGAAATTCAAAACCCTTTAAACTTTGTAAATAATTTTAGTGAAGTAAATAAAGAAATGATCACTGAACTGAAAGAAGAAATTGATAAGGGCAATTATGATGAAGCAAAAATTATAGCAAATGATATAGAAGTAAATGAAGAAAAGATAAATCATCATGGTAAAAGGGCTGATAGCATAGTAAAAGGAATGTTACAGCATACAAGGTCCAGCAGTGGAAAGAAAGAATTAACTGACATTAATAAATTAGCAGATGAATATTTAAAATTTGCTTATCATGGATTACGGGCAAAGGATAAGTCTTTTAATGCTGCATTAATGACAAACTATGATGAATCAGTTGGCAATATTAATTTTGTTTCCGAGGATATATCAAGAGTATTATTAAATATTTACAACAATGCTTTTTATGCAGTGAATGAAAAAGCGAAACAGCAAATCGCAAATTATGAACCTGCAATAACGGTTACAACAAAAAAGATAAATGATAAAGTTGAAATAAGTATAAGAGATAATGGTAATGGAATTCCACAGAAAGTAGTTGATAAAATATTTCAGCCTTTCTATACTACAAAACCTACTGGACAAGGAACAGGATTGGGATTATCATTAAGTTATGATATTATTAAAGCGCACGGCGGACAGATAAAAGTGAATACAAAAGAAGGCGATTTTACTGAATTTTTGATCACAATTTGAAGCGAAATACAAAAAGGAAGATTATCTTATAAAATAATTCATTAAGCGCATTAAAAAAATATTAAACTTCTATAAACTCCAAGAGAAAGAATTGTTTGTAAGATTTGAAAAATAAAACTTCCTGACTGGCCAAAACATACATCTGTTAAATCTTTACAAAATGTTTGCAGCATTAAAAGTAACTTTAAAATACGAAAACATTTTTTCAATGATAATAAATTTCCTTTAGGCATGTATTTGTGCTCAACAGATATTATTAAAATCGAGAAATTGGAATTGCTAGGAAGGAGAAATTATAGGAATCAACTTGATAAATTACTCAAGAGATAATGCATAAAATAAAATGGTGACTATCGTAAAAACAAGATGCCTGTGGACCGACTCAATTCCCATGAGTTATTGTTTATTACCTATGAATCTAGACAATCATATTGTAAACATTTAACTGAATAGCAAATATTTTAATAGCTGCTAGTTTGATGTGGCATGCTATTCAATATTTGTTGCCCGGATATTTTTCGCCGGCACCAAAAAACACTTCAATAGATTTTATTTTGCTTGAAGTGTTGAAATTGAAAACATCCACGTTGCGGATGGTCTTGTTATCAGAAGTATATATCTCCACCAGTAACATTAAAATATCCCCTTTTTCAATCATTTTAATATATTTCACCTTCTTAATAAATCCGGCAGTCGGCCAGCACTTTTGCTTAAACTGTTGTACATTAATATGATCGTCATTATTGGGACTTGTAAAAGTAAAGTCATCAGCAAATTGAGCGGCTACGGAATCCCAGATGTTTTTTTCAAATCCTGCATAATAAGCCATAGCCACTTTTTCTTTAAGTGTTGATTGAGCATAGGAAGTCATAACAGAACTAATAAAAAAGATACATATCATTAAACGTATCATACAATGCTAATTTAACTGTTAGTTTGTCCTAAAGTTAATTATAAATTCATTGCTTTGCTTCTAAGATATTTGTTTGAAAAGTTCCATTTTTATTGTTATAATATTTTATTGCTTAATGTATATGAGTATAAGCGCCGGACAGGTTTGACCACATGCGCCAATAAGCCGGAGCAACATATCTCCACATATTCAGATCACATCCAAAGCCATGAGCAAACATGATAACCGTAGAACCTTTGCCCCGAACTATTACATTATTTCGTTTAAGGACACTCACTATGCCGCCTAATTTTATTTGCCATTATTAAAAAAACATCATAAAAGAAAATGCCTCAAAGGTATTGCAATCAAAATGACTTTACATCAATCATTAGCTTTGAAGATATTTATGGGATTTGAGAAATATACGGCTATCACAAGTTGATGAAAGTAATTTACAGGACTAAATATTACAACATTTTTCTTGAATTGTATATCAGATTATACCTATAGTTACCGGGCAGCGAACCAAAGGTTGCATGATTACTCTACTGAAAATCATGTATGATATTGATTTGAAAATTAAAAAAATAAAAAGCGATAAAATTTTATACTATTCAAATTATTTGGTCCCACTTGAACAATTCCCGAACCGCTTTATAGATGATTTAAAAAGGTAGGCTTCTTTAGTAGCTTGATTTGATGTCATAAAATTTCATAAAAAATTTGCAATAAAAAATAAGTGAGTCAAATTATAAAATTGAGAATATCGAAATTCTCTTCAGCCATTCATTAACGACAGCCTTTACTTTTGATGAATTTGTGACTTGAAGGTGCATGTTGCTTGTAGCCCGGCGCAATTGTTTTTAACGAATTGGTTTTAAAGTGAATGAACATTTGCAGCTTTATGCAGTGGTAAATTCGGTCGTAATTTTTTTTATTTGCTGTTAATTACAGGCCTGGTTTTTCAATAACAACCATATTCGGCATTTTATCCATTTGAAAGTTAAACCGGTTATTTAAAGCTTTAAGAATTGTTTTGGTGCGAACTAATAAATACTGGTAGATTATTTCTATAGCAAACCTATAATGCCTAATTGTTTCAATAATCCAATATTGTCCGTTATTAGCCTGTTTTCGGAAAATAACTTATTTGTGACAACATCAATTACTACTCCCCAAACTTCAACTTTTTTATTAGTTGCAGCAATTCCCATAAATCCTCCTTTGTGTGTACCTATCCAGGTAAATTTTGTTACAACTTCTTCACCTTCCGCAATTTGTTCTTGCACAGTCCATTTCATGTCGGGAAATCCGGTAAACATTGACTTTAGTGCAAATTTTAATCCTTCTCTTCCTGGCCCTTGCCCCGGAAGCGGTACGTGTTCAGTAAAATTTTCTGATACAATATCACTGGCGGCATTTAAATTTTTATTATTTATTACCTCTTCAATAAAGTATTTCATAAATTTTTATTTTCTTCAATAGTCATGATTTATAGTTTTATTTATTAATGAACAATTTAAATATATTTTCCTAATCACTAATTGGGCTGAGTGTAATGCCCATAACAAGGTAAATGAGCCATGCGAGTGCAGTAAGGCTTACTGCTATTATTGGAAACCAAAATGCAAGTACGCACATGACAATATTAAATAACACGGTAAAAGATATATTCTTTCTGAGCCCAGCAATATATTTTGACTTTGCTTCATTTTTCGCCAAATTAACCGGTTGCAGTGCAGCATGACAAATAATCACCCAGCTTGCTGCATGAACAGTGTTCATAATGCAGTAAATAAGCACGGGAAATCTGAGGAATGGTGTGTTGAGGTATTCAGCAAGCAACGAAGTGGTAAAAGGATATATAATGAGTGTTAGTACAAAAAGCCCATGCGCATACATAAAAACATTTGATGTTTTTTCAGGGCTTATCTGTTTCATAAAATGGTGATGGTTCACCCACGCGATGAACATGGAAATAAAACTTAGCAAAAAAGCAAACCACGATGGCCAATCAGCTAATAAGTGATGATCTACATCCGCAGATGAATGTATGGATTCAATCGATGGTACTTTTATTTCTAAGACGAGCAGGGTTATTGCTATCGCAAAAATTCCATCGCAAAAATTCCATCGCAAAAAGTTTCCAGCCTTTCATTCATGATTAGGTATCAGTTAGTTTATTTTGGGCAGTGCCAATGTATGTTATATTAAATTATAATCCAAAATGGCTAAAAACAAAATGGGGATTCGATATCAATTATGATTTTTGTTTAGCAGGAAAATCTAACACAATTGTAATGCCGTAAACTCACAATAATACAATTATTAAATATTTAAATTGAATTAGATTTTGACAGGTCAAGCCGTAGCAAATCTTGTATATAAAAAGTCCAATAATTTCATACAACCTTTCACACTGTCATTATGCAAATACTCAGTTCGTCTTTTTGTATTTCGCTTCAAATTGTAATCAAAAATTCAGTAAATTCGCCTTCTTTTGTATTCACTTTTATTTCACCGCTATGCGCTTTAATAATATCATAGCTTAATGATAATC
>Ga0206963_10016_pt1 | contig 64530 bp, 65 predicted proteins | sample Alteio_BWOrgHeat_28_FD_152958 | JGI IMG/M metagenome (GOLD analysis project Ga0206963, IMG submission 152958) | Enriched cells from forest soil in Barre Woods Harvard Forest LTER site, Petersham, Massachusetts, United States -... | ecosystem: Environmental > Terrestrial > Soil > Temperate forest >... | reverse complement strand
CACTTTCACGTAAATTTTTTTTGTTTATTTTCAATTGTGGCCTGATAATTCTGCAATTGACTTATTTCTATAAATTACAATTATGGCTGACCAACAACCGAACGGGCAATTAAATATTGAAATCAGTGAGCAGGTTGCTGAAGGGGAATATGCAAACCTTGCTATTATTACCCACAGCCATGCAGAATTTGTAATTGATTTTGTAAATGTGATGCCGGGCACGCCGAAAAGTAAAGTAAAATCAAGGATTATTTTTACGCCCCAACATGCCAAACGTTTTATGAAAGCATTGACAGAAAACATTAGCCGTTTTGAAGCATCGAATGGTAAAATACAGGATTTGGAAGAAGTGCAATTGCCACTAAACTTTGGTGTGCCAACTGCACAAGCATAAAAATTTTCTATAAAATATTCTTCAATTATTATGGAAGAATATTTTATTATTAATAGAAAAATTTCTAAATAAATAATCAACCACTTTATAAAATTCCTTCATCAGCAAAGCTGTAATATCCGTCTTCACTCACGATAATATGATCGAGGACTTTGATGTCGAAATATTTTGCGGCTTCTTTTATTTTCTTCGTTAATTCTTCATCGGCACGGCTTGGTTTCAAACTTCCAGATGGATGATTGTGGCAAAGTATAATGCTGACTGCATTTTCTTCCAACGCTTTTTTTAAAATAGTTCGCGGATCTGCAACGGTTCCTGTAATGCCGCCGCGGCTTATAATTTCAAAATGATTTATTTTATTTGCGCGGTTTAAAAAAACAACGGCAAACACTTCATGGTTATGATCTTTCAATAATGCTTTCAGGTAATTTGCAATTTCGCCGCTCTCTTTTATTACTGTTTTTTCCAGCGCATTTGCAGCTTGCCTTCTACGGCCAAGTTCGAGCGCGGCAGTAATCGTTATTGCTTTTGCTTCGCCGATGCCTTTTATTTTCATTAATTCTTTTACAGATAATTTTCCCAATTCGCTAAGGTTATTTTTGCCAAGGTGAAGTACTTCTTTGGCAAGATCAACGGCTGTTTTATCTTTCGTTCCGTTATTAATGAGGATGGCGAGCAGTTCAGAATCGCTTAAGGCTTCGGGGCTTTTACTAAGTAATTTTTCACGCGGGCGATCGTCTATCGCCCAATCTTTAATTGAGTGTTTGTGCGCTTGCATTGCTTATGGATAAGGTTTAGTTTTACTCAGAATCAGTAAAAAGAATAATATTTAAACTGGCTCTGCGTTATAAAAATACGCATATCAATTGAATCCATACCCTAACTAAATCCAAATCTATGAAACCAAAAACTTTTTCAGCTATCGGCGGCTGGCAATCTTTTCTTTTTTGCGTTGGCATGTATATAGTGGCGCTCTTCTTTTCCATTTTCGTTTGCTCTTCTATTTTTTATGCTATTAATACAAAATCTGCTGCTGTTACCAAAACAGAAGTTAAAGCACCGCCTGCAACTTCTGGCAAAAAAGAATTTGCATCGGTTGGCCATTAATGCTTTTTTGCGTTATAATATTTCATACATTTTTTATTAACATAAGCAGTTAATAATTTTATTAATAACTGTCTTTCTATTATTTTTCGTTTATATCTTCGCTACTTATATTCCCCGATGTTATGGAGCGAAAAGCAAAAATTTTTTCAGGAACAGGCTCTCAATATTTGTCTGAGAAAATAACCCGGCAATTTGGCAACACACCCGGAAAAATAACTATTCAGCATTTTAGTGATGGAGAAATACAACCTGTTTTCCAGGAAAGTATCCGCGGAGATATGGTTTTTTTTAGTTCAAAGCACGTGCTCTCCTGCAGAAAATTTGCTGGAACTTTTATTAATGATTGATGCGGCGCGCCGCGCTTCTGCCTACAAAGTGGTAGCGGTAATTCCTTATTATGGTTATGCAAGACAAGACAGGAAAGACAAACCACGCGTTGCCATCGGCTCAAAGCTTGTGGCAAATATGTTGGTAGCTGCCGGCGCCGACAGAATTATTACAATGGATTTGCATGCACCGCAAATACAGGGTTATTTTGATATTCCCGTTGACCATCTCGACAGCTCTGCTATTTTTATCCCTTATATAGAACAACTTAAATTAGAAAACCTTACCTTTGCCGCCCCCGATGTGGGAAGCGCCAACCGTATACGCGAAATGGCTGCTTTTTTCAACACCGATATGGTGATTTGTGATAAGCACCGCAAGCGAGCAAATGAAATTGCAAGTATGGTTGTAATTGGTGACGTAACGGACAGGGATATAGTTCTTATAGATGATATTTGTGATACCGGCGGAACACTTGCAAAAGCCGCAGGTTTATTAAAAGAAAAAGGTGCAAGAAGTGTGCGCGCATTATGTACGCATCCTGTATTAAGCGGCAACGCTTATGCAAATATTGAAAACAGTGTGCTGGAAGAATTGATTGTTTGCGATACCATTCCGTTACAAAAACAAAGTGATAAAATAAAAGTATTAAGCGTTGCAGAATTGTTTGCAGTTGCCATACGAAATGCGCATGAAAATAAAAGTATAACAAGTTTATTCATCCATTCGCAATTAAGAAATAAATAAAAGCGTCATTAATAAATCAAACATAAAATGAAAACAATTACAATCGCAGGACAACTCAGGACCGGACATGGCAAACAAGCCACCCGCCAACTCCGCTCTGAGGGAAATGTACCCGGTGTAATTTACGGGGGTGCTAAAGAGCTGAGTTTTTCAGCTCCGGCTACTGCTTTCAAAACCCTTGTTTATACAGCGGAATTTCAATTAGCAGATGTTCAGTTAGACGGCAATTCTTACAAATGTATTTTGAAAGATTTGCAGTTCGATAAAGTTACCGACCAATTAATCCATGTAGATTTTATGGAACTGGTAGAAGATAAAAAAGTTATCGCTACTATTCCTATCAAATTCACAGGTTCACCAGCGGGCGTAAAAGCAGGTGGTAAATTAATAATGAAAATAAAATCATTAAAAGTTAAAACCTATCCTAAATATTTGCAGGAAAATATAAAGGTTGACTTAACTGATTTGGAATTAAATGGCAACGTGCGTGTGGAAGATGTGAAACTGGAAAATTATGAAGTGTTGAATTCACCAAGAATTCCAATTGCATCAATTGTATTAACGCGTGAGTTGAAACAGGAAGAATCAGCTCCGGGTGCTGCAAAACCAGCCGCTGCTGCTGCCGCAAAACCGGCTGCTGCCGCTGCTGCCAAACCAGCCGCTGCAAAAAAATAATTCATTTTCTTTTACAAATAAAAACCTGGTTTTATACCAGGTTTTTTTTATTGCTCTTTGATTTTTCAATCATTAACCGATATCGTTTTTTTAATGTATTTTTCAGATATTTTATTTTGCAATTTTTATGGCAAAATTTTTAATTGCTGGCTTGGGAAATATAGGAACGGAATATGCCGCAACGCGCCACAATATTGGGTTTGATGTTGCAGATTATCTTGCTTTTAAACTTGCGGGAAGTTTTAAATTAGAACGGCATGCTTTTGTTGCCGGTTTGAAATATAAAGGCAACATTATCGTTTGCATAAAGCCCACAACTTATATGAATGAAAGCGGCAAAGCAGTTAAATACTGGATGGATAAAGAAAAAATTTCTATAGAAAATATACTAGTAGTGGTTGATGATTTGGCTTTGCCTTTAAGCAAACTCAGGTTGCGCGGTTCCGGAAGCGATGCGGGGCACAATGGTTTAAAAAGTATCCAGGAAATTTTGGGTACGAACGCGTATCCTAAATTGCGGTTCGGCATTGGCAACAATTTCGCGAAAGGAATGCAAGTGGATTTTGTTTTGGGCAAATGGTTTCCGGAAGAATTGCCTTTGGTGAGATTGAAAATCGAAAAGTCGGTTGAGGTAATTGAAAGCTTTATTACCACCGGAATAGAAAGAACCATGAGCCAGTACAATAAATCAGAGATAAGTCTTTAATTTGTAATGCGGAATCTTTATTTTCGCAGATTACTGTTTTCAGGTATTATAATTATAATGTTTTAATTTCTAATTATCCTTTGTAATTTCCATGCCTTTTTCCTGGTAAAATGTTTAATGAAAATTTTTCTATTTTAAACCTATATTTCGAATATGAAAATATTCTGCGTTGGCCGTAACTATGTTGCACACGCCAAAGAACTTAATAATGAAATACCCGATGAGCCTATCATTTTTATGAAGCCCAAGAGCGCATTATTACAGGCTCACACTCCATTTTATTACCCTGAGTTTACCAATGAGCTGCATTACGAATGTGAACTTGTTTTTCGTATTTCAAAAAATGGCAAATACATCCAGGAGCGCTTTGCAAATAAATATTATGATGCAGTAACTGCCGGCATAGATTTTACTGCGCGCGATATTCAAAATGAATTAAAGGAAAAAGGTTTGCCTTGGGAAAAGGCCAAAGCCTGGGATAATTCTGCAGCCATCGGCAAATGGATTCCGCTTGCAAATATTAAAAATAAGAAAGACATCAATTTCTGTTTGTATAAAAATAAAGAAATTGTGCAGCAGGGAAATTCGGGATTAATGATTAATAGTTTCGATAAAATTCTTGCATACATCTCTAATTATTTTTCTGTAAATATTGGTGACTTGGTTTTTACAGGCACGCCTGCAGGTGTTGGCGAATGCGTTGTTGGCGACGAGCTGGAAGCTTTTGTTGAAGATGAAACATCTTTCTCCCTGGAAATAAAATAAAATTTATTAATAAATATTTAAAGCCATTCCATTAATAACGGGATGGCTTTTTTTATTAATCATCTTATTCGTTTTCGTTATTAATAAAGTTAAATAAACATTAAACCGCGCGGTTATTATAAAATACAATTGCATAATTGCAACTAAATTCTTTATTAATAGTTATGAAAAAATGTTTTCAGATTGCGGCAGGTTTTTATACACAAAAACTATTTTTTAAATTTTAGTTGTATCTTGAACGCCTCGAAAAAACTCCATTTTGATCATGATGAAAAGAACCGATTTTGTTTATTCTGAAGAAAGGGAACCACATCGCATAAGGACAAAACAAATCCTTAAAGAGCACCCGGAAATGCGAACGCTGATTGGAAAAAATCCGTATACAATTTTTGCAATTATAGGATTGGTAACTTTTCAGGTTGTTGCTGCATGGCTTGTTCACGCACAATCTTGGTGGATAATCATTCCTGCTGCATATTTACTTGGCGCATTTGCGGATCATGCATTGTTTGTGATGATACATGAATGTGCGCACCAGCTATTATTCAGAAGCCGGCCCGCAAACAGGCTTGCAGGAATATTGGCAAACCTTCCACAACTTTTTCCAAGTTCGGTTTCTTTTGAACGTTATCATATCAAACATCATTCATTCCAGGGCGTGCATGAACTGGATGCAGATTTGCCAAATCGTTGGGAAGCAAAATTGATTAATAATTATTTTATTGGTAAAATAATCTGGTTATTATTTTATCCATTTTTCCAGGTATTTCGCATACAACGTTTGCGCGAAATAAAACCATTTGATAAATGGATTGCATTAAATTTTTTATTGGAAATTGCTTTTATTGCAGGCATATGGGCCGCATTTGGACCGAAGGCAATTATGTATTTATTACTAAGTTTTTTCTTTTCTGTTGGCTTGCACCCGCTTGGTGCAAGATGGATACAGGAACATTATTTAACGCACGAAGAACAGGAAACATACAGTTATTATGGCGTGTTGAACAGCGTTGCGTTTAATGTTGGCTATCATAATGAGCATCATGATTTCCCTTCTATTCCATGGAATAAATTGCCAAAAATTCGCAACACTGCGCCTGGTTTTTATAACACATTGTATTACCACACATCTTGGACGAAATTATTTTTTCGATTTTTATTTGATAAAGAAATTTCTTTGTACTCACGTGTAATAAGAAAAGAAAGAGGCAAAGTTGCATTGACAGATCAATCAGTTCCTGATAAAGATTTGGTTCAACAAAATTGATTTTAAATCTCATTAATACGCGCCATCATTTTTATTATTAATAAATAAAAATGATGGCATTTTTGTTTTGATATTTTTCTAATCTTCCTCTGGCGTTTACAAACTATATTTGCATTTCATTTCACAGCGCCTTTTTTATTTCTATTTACTTCTTTGCCAACCTGAATTGTGCGATGATCTTTTTGTAATAAAAATTTTACAATGGCTTTTATTAATAAAGTTCGCAACGAGTTAAAAAAATCATTTGATAATATCAGGAATGAAAAACTGAAATTAAATTTATTACAAGCCATTCCATATTGGATCGCATCATTAATAACCGGGTTGCTCGCCGTTTTGTATGCAAGGCTTTTTGCAATGGCAGAACATACAACTTCCTACATCGTGCATCATTTTTTTTATGCATTGTTTATTATAACACCGGTTTGTTTTTTAATTGCAAGATGGCTTGTAAAAAGGTATGCGCCATTTTCCCGCGGCAGCGGAATACCACAGGTAATGGTGTCGTTAGAATTAGCAACGCCGCACTACAATGAAAAAGTAAATAAACTATTAAGCCTGCGCATAATTTTTATAAAAGTTTTATCAAGTTTAATAATGGTAATTGGCGGCGGCGTTATCGGAAGAGAAGGGCCAACCATACAAATTGCGGGATCTGTTTTTAGAAAAATAAATCAATGGTTGCCGGAATGGTGGCCAAAAATTTCTAAAAAAAATATGATAATGACAGGCGCTGCAGCCGGCCTTGCTGCTGCGTTTAACACACCTTTGGGCGGAATTGTTTTTGCTGTTGAAGAGCTTACCAAAACACATATCAGTTATTTTAAAACCGCCATTTTTACTTCCGTTATCATTGCTGGTTTAACTGCGCAGGCATTAATGGGCCCGTATTTATATCTTGGTTATCCGAATGTAAATAATGTTTCGCCGTATATGTTTTCAGGCGTTATTTTAATTGCATTAATAACAGGTTTGGGCGGCAGCGCAATGTCAAAATTAATTTTGATATTAATGAGGTGGAAATCAAAATTTAAATTTTCATGGCAGCATATTTCTTACATAGTTATATGCGCATTAATAATTGTAACCTGCGCATACTTTATTGATGAAAGAGTTTTTGGATCGGGCAAAGAAATTATGACCACAACATTATTTACGCAACATAAATATTTGCCTTGGTATATTCCTGTATTAAGAATTGCCGGTCCGGTATTTTCATTTTCAACAGGTTCATCAGGCGGCATATTTGCGCCGGCATTAAGCGCTGGCGCAAGCGTTGGATCTTTTTTGTCAGGGTTAATGCACTTGTCTGATTCAAATACAAATTTATTAATTCTATCAGGCATGGTTGGATTTTTAACTGGCGTAACGCGCACGCCTTTTACTTCTGCGATATTGGTTTTAGAAATGACCGACAGGCACAACATGATTTTTTATTTAATGCTCGCGGGATTAATCGCAAGCCTAGCTGCAATTGTGATTGACAAACATTCTTTTTATGATCATTTAAAATTTCAATACATGCGCCAGCTTGAAAAAGAAGATCAGCAAATCATTGCGCAACCAGAAGCTGTTAATGTTATTAATTAATATTTGATAAGATTAAATTCAGATGGCTTAGCTTAGTCTTTTATCACACTTTATGTATTATTTAATTTACGGTTTTTTTTATTTGGTTTCGTTGCTGCCGATGCGCATTTTGTATATCATCTCAGATGGTTTTTATATCATCTTTTATCGCCTGCTTGGTTATAGAAAAACTGTTGTGATGGATAATTTGCAAAAGGCTTTTCCTGAAAAAACAAATGAAGAACTTATATTAATTGCAAAAAAGTTTTATCATAATCTCATCGATTCTTTTATTGAAACCATAAAATTAGTAAGCGCTTCAAACAAATTTTTACAAAAACGTGTAACGGCAAATTGGGATGTACTTGAGCCAGTTTATAAATCAGGAAAAAGTTGCCAGATGCACCTTGGCCATACATTTAATTGGGAGTGGGGGCAGCATGTGCTTACTCAATTTACCAATTTTCAAATATTGGTTGTGTACATGCCGATATCAAATAAAAATTTTGAACGGTTAATGTATAAGTTGCGCACGCGCAATGGAAATATTTTTATTTCAGCAACCAATATGCGCACGGAAATGCCAACGTTTGCAAACACACAATATCTTCTTGGGCTCGTTGCAGATCAAAGTCCCGGCAGTATGCACAATGCTTACTGGACCAATTTTTTAAACCGCCCGACGCCATTTGTTTCCGGCCCTGAAAAAGGCGCAAGAACAGGAGCTTTACCGGTTTTTTTTACATCAATAACAAAACCCAAACGCGGATATTATAAAGCCAGCATTGAGCTCGCGTGTGAAGATGCAAGTGTTTTAAAAGAAGGCGAACTTACTTTGCGCTACGCAAATTATATGGAAAATGTAATTCGCAAAAATCCTGAGATGTGGCTCTGGAGCCACCGCCGCTGGAAACACAGTTGGAAACCAGAGTTTGAAAATAATTGGATTGGAGAAAATAAGCCACCGTTTTCTTAAGGTATCAATTACATTTTGATTAAAAATTATTGCGTGATAATTTTTATTATCATTAATATTCGGCGTAGAACAAACATTAATAGTTCAACAAAAATTTATTCTCAAAATTATTAAGCCACAGAGCAGCATTAAATTTTCTCAGCGGTTCTCTGAGATTATTTCTATGCAGCTTTGTGGCCAATAAAATTAATTTACAATAAACGAATATTTACCAGAACCTGTTTTTATATGCACATATTTATCTTCCACTCCAACAACATTAATATCTTTTGATGCAGTTAATTTTCCATTGAGATATGTTATAGCATCTGCGTTTGTTGCAGGTATAAAAATATCTGCTTTCGTGTTTGCAGGAATTTCAATATCAAAAATTGTTTTGCCATTTTCAACTTTCCAGTGCGAAGAAAGATTGCCATAATGCGTTTGTAAATCTGCATTCATGTATGTAAAATTTCCACCCAAATGCGGCATCACTTTTATGTGTTTGTAACCAGGCTCATCTTCATACGTATCAATGCCGGCGGCGGTTCTGTACATCCAGTCACCAATTGCGCCATATGCATAATGGTTAAAAGAATTCATTCCTTTATCTTCAAAACTGCTGTCGGGTTTTATGCCATCCCATCTTTCCCAAATTGTTGTTGCGCCCATTTTTACAGGATATAACCATGATGGATATGTATCCTGTAATAACAATTTATATGCAACATCTGTATAGCCAAAGCGGCTTAATACTTCACACAAATATGGCGTGCCGAGAAAGCCTGTTGTAAGATGATCATCAAAGTTTTTTATATTTTCTGTAAGCCTTTCTGCAGCCTGCATGCGCAAATTTTCAGGAAACATATCAAAGTTTAATGCAAGCACATAAGCAGTTTGTGTGTTGGAAGTTAGCCTGCCGTTTGGCGTTGAGTATTCTTTTATAAAAGCAGTTTTTACTTTTTGTAAAAGATTTGTATAAAACGTTACGTCTTCAGTTTTTCCTAAAACTTTTGCGGCATTAATAACCAGTTGCGTTGAGTATGCATAAAAACATTGGGCAATTAAATAATTATCAGTAGAGCCGCCTTCAATATAATATAACCAGTCACCAAAATGGGAACCGCTGTTCCACAAATCATTTTTACTTTGGTTTTGCATGTATCCAACCCACGATTTCATGCTCGGGTATTGTTGCGCCAATATTTTTTTATCGCCGTAAGCCAGATACATATTCCATGGAATAACCGTTGAAACGTCCGCCCAGCCTGTTGATCCGGCATCTGATTTATTAAGCACATTCGGAATAACGTGCGGCACACTTCCATTTTCATTTTGATCTGCTTCCACATCTCTTAACCATTTTGCAAAAAAATTATTTACATCCATATTAAAAGATGCAGTGCGCGAAAAAACCTGTGCATCTCCGGTCCAGCCAAGTCGCTCATCGCGTTGCGGGCAATCTGTCGGTACATCTAAAAAATTTCCACGTTGCCCCCACTGGATATTATGTTGCAGTTTATTAATAAGCTCATTAGATGTTGTGAACGTTCCTGTTTTTTTCATGTCAGAATATAAAGTAACAGCAGTAAAATTATCTGCAGTTATTTCACCAGTATATCCTTCAATTTTTATATAACGAAAACCATGAAAAGTAAAATGCGGTTCAAACGTTTCTTCATCGCCGCCTTTTAAAATATACGAATCCTGAGATCGCGCGAGGCGCAAATTTTCAATATAAAAATTTCCGTTTTTATCTAAAACTTCTGCATGCGAAATGGTTATTTTATCGCCTGCTTTTCCTTTTGCTTTTAATATAACCCAGCCAACTAAATTTTGGCCAAAATCAATTACATGTTCTCCATTTGGTGTTGTAAAAATTTTTAATGGTTTAAAAATTTCATGCTTTGTTATTGGTTCATTATTAGAAGCAAATAAATTTTCGTTTGTGAATGATCCGATTTTTACATCGTTCCAGTTTGCATCATTATAACCCGCAAGTTCCCAGCCAGCCTTGCTATTACGCGCATCAATATTTTCGCCATCATAAATTTCTGCACTTTTAATTTCGCCGGTTGATGATTTCCAACTTTCATCAGTAACAATATTTTCTGTTGTTCCATCATTATACGTAATTGTTAGTTGCATTAATAAGCTGATATCTTTTCCATAAATATTTTTATGATCTTCCCACGCCAAATGCCCGCGGTACCAGCCGCTGCCAAGCATTACGGCGATTGCATTTTTTCCATCTTTTAAAAGATTGGTAACGTCATACGTTTGATATGCAAGGCGTTTATTATAGCTCGTCCAGCCCGGCGTTAAGTATGCATTGCCAATGCGCTTGCCATTAATATGAGCTTCATATAAACCATGTGCAGTTATATATGCTGTTGCAGATTTTATTTTTTTATTATTAATAAATTCTTTTCTGAACAAAGGGCTTGGTTGGTATGCCGTATCTTCTTTATAACCTGGTTGAATCCATTTTGCTTTCCAGTCGCTTGTATTTAATAAACCCGTTTCAAAAAAAGCGGGCGCGCTCCATGATGAAGTTTTTCCATTGTTATCTGTAACACGCACTTGCCAGAAATATTTTTTTCCCGAAACCAATGGCGAACCGTTGTAATAAATTTGTAAAGACTGGTCTGAATTTATTTTTCCGCTGTTCCATGCATCGCCCTTTGCGCCCGCGTTTGAAGAAACTTTTATTTCATAGGCAGTTTGCAAAATATTTTTTTTATCACTTACCAACTGCCAGCTAAACCTTGGTTGTTTTGCATCTATGCCAATCGGGTTAATAAGATTTTCTGTTGATAAATTTTGCACGGCAACTTGTGCAGAAACAAAAACATTAAAGGCAAATAATAATACTAATAATGAATATACTTTTTTCATTGAGCTACTTTAATAAAGATGATTAATAAAAAATCAATAAGCGTTTTGTAAGCTAATATATTTTTTCAAATAACTATTAATAAGTAACAGCGCTTCTCATTTTTTTTATTTCATCTTTATAAAATAAAAAAAGGCTGCAAGTGCAGCCTTTTAAAAATAATAAAAAATCAAAAAAAATATTTCAGATATTATGCAGCGAAAAATGGAGTTACCAATGCTACAACCTGCGCCATTGTTAATGGTTCATCAAATGCTTCAGATGCGGCATCTGCAGAAATTTTAAAACCATTAATGTTTACGATTTGAATGTTGGCTTGCACGGTGTTGTCTTCACCAGCATAGTTTGCTTGCACAGCAGCACCAATGCCTCCGGTATCAGCCAAAGTAATCCACGGTTTTACTGTTGAAGAAAAACCATTTGCTTTACGCATCTGGCGTACTTTAGAAGCATGGCGAGCTTCAACAGAATGAATATTTAAAGCTGCTGTAAGATAAGCGCCGCCTTGTACAAGATTTGGCGCCTGGCCTTTATAAGCACGAACACCGGTATCTTCAAATGCCTGTGCTACTGCTAAAAATGTTTCATAATTTGTAAAAATATCCTGGAACGGGCCATTGCCTTTTCCACCACCAGCAGTAAAATCAAATGTTGGTGAAGCTACAGGAGTGCCGCCAGCAGCGGTTATCGCAGCTTTCAAATATGCAACGTGCTCTGCTTCGTGTGTACCAATAATGTTAATCGCTGCGCGATCGTTTGCATTTGGAATAAGCATTGCGCCTGCAGCAATTCCGTTTTTATAAAATGCAGCTTCAAGGTATTCCAGTGTTAGTGCAAAATTAAATACATCTAAAACTGTAGTGCCTGACGGGCCACCTGCATAAGCTTTTTTAAACATGCTTCCCAATGCAAATGGCAATGATGCCAATGCAATTTTGCCCGATACGTTTGTAAAACTTTTTAATGCGCTGCGGCGTGTATCCAGTTTTTCAAAAACTTCCGGATCAGCCTTTTCTATTTCTTGTAAAATGTTTAGAAAATTCATAGTTATAATTTTTTAAGCTGTTGGTAAATGACTCGCGTCGATAGTTTGAACAATGTAAACAGATGCCATACTTAAAACCTGTGCAGGCGTGCGGCTTGTATCAAGTCCGTTTGCATCAAGCACGGTATTATCAGCAAAACTGTTTATACTAATCAATTCTCGTATATATGCTGCGTGGCGTGCTTCTACAGAAACAATTTTTCCTGCAAGCGTTAAATAATCCGGGCTTACAATTAATTGCCCAGCGCCATTATATGCAGATACGCCAAGATCTTCAAATGCTTTGGCAGCACCAAGTACACTATCGCGGCTCGAAAAATTAATACTGCTGAAATCAGGTGTTAATGCCTGGATTGCGCTGCTTCCCAAAGCTGTTTTAAAAAATTCACGATGCGCAATTTCATGGTCGCGCACATCGCTTAATAATGAATACTCTGATGATGAAATGTGATAATAAGGAGTTGCAAGAACACGTGTATAAAACGCAGCTTCCAATTGTTCCAGCGCATACGCATAGTTTAAAATACCAACATCACCGCTACCAAGGTCTACCGTTTTGCCGGGATGGTGGCCCGGGCCCGGGTTTTCTTTATGACAGGCTGCAGCAACTGTTGCTATTAATCCTGCGCCCCCCGCATACCTGAAAAAATTTCTTCTTGACTGGGGCAACTTGTCAAGATTTTCGATCAGCGAATCGTTAATCTTTGCCATACTAAATTTGATTTAATAGTTAAAAAAATGAAAGACATTAATAAAGAGGGGTTCGGATTAAACGAATGCGGCTGGAAATAAAAAGGATTAATTTAATTACGGGATGTAATTCATTATAGATTTAAAATCTTAAAAAAAATATAAAAAAAGTGTTAGTGGTTGAAAATGCAGCGCTGGAGCCACTTTATAGAAAACCATTTATTAATAATGAATCAAAAATTTTTTTTGAATTATTAATGAAGAAAAAAATTGAAAATTATTAATAGAAAAGAAATACACGAATAAATATCTGGCATGGATTTTTTATAGGTATTGAAAAATCAGTATGGAAAATAACTCAGCAAGAAATCTTGATTTACAGGATTCAGAAAACGATAAAAAACATTTGCAACAGGAAGAAACAATAATTGATTTGCCAGATGTAGAGGATATTCCAGGACAGGAATTTGTAAAAGTTCCCAAGTTTAAAGAGTTTGCAGATGATACTATTTCTTCTGACGGCGAAGAAGGCAATGGGCTTTTTGATGATATGGAAGATGATGAATCAAACGTAACTGCAGAAGAACGTACACTGCTTCGCAAAAGTGCAACACAAACATTAAACGACGAAGAAGAAAGCGATATTCAAGCAATGGCTTTAGACAGCAAAGACAATGAGGGCGTGGCTTTGAACGAAGGCAACTTAAAATCAGATCGTTTTGGTGAAGATTTGGATTTGCCAGAATCTGAAGAAGTTGATGAAGAAGATTATACCGGCGAAACCGAAACAGATTAATAAACTGATGTTGAATTTTGTACGCATTGGTTATTATTGGGGCAAAAATTTCTCATACAATTCCTGATATTTCTAAAATAAAAAATCAAAACTTTTATGGACAAGAATACTGTGCTTTTGAAAAAAGCATATTACGCTTTTAACACGCGCAACATTGATAATGCATTAGCAACAATGCATCCTGATGTAAAATGGCCGAACGGTCAAGATGGTGGTTTTGTTAATGGCCACGATGAAATAAGATCGTACTGGACACGGCAATGGGGAATGATTGATCCTGATGTGGAACCTGTGCAAATTGCTGCAGATGCTAATGGAAATGTTGTTGCAGATGTGCGCCAGGTAATTCGTGATTTGCATGAAAATGTGATAAGCGATGAAATTATTCAGCATGTGTATTCAATAGAAAATGGATTGATAAAAAACATGCACATCCAGCACAAAGCAATTTAAGTTTCGATTTTTTAAGGTTCATTAATCTCTTTTATAAATCTTAAAAATTTATAAAAAGTTGCGCGAATTTATTTATTAATAATCATCATTATTAATAATTTGCGCTTGTTGAAAAATTACAATTCTTATTATTTCAAAAAGATTTAAAAAAATTGTAGTTTGTAAAAAATTTAATTGCTAATGAAAAATGGTACTAAAATTTTCCTGATAATAATTTGTGCCATTATAGTTTTTGCAGCATTAATAAAATTGAAAATTTACCTGGCTGATAAAACATTAAAAGAAAGCGAACTTAAAAATTTTAAGCCTGCTAATATTGATTCCCTCCAAGCAATAATAAAAACCGATTCTTTATACGAAGTGAAAGAAGTTGTTTATAAAGACAGCGGCATATTAATATCTGTAACCAATCCTGAAAAATCAGGAACGGATGAATACTTTAATAAGAAGTATAACCTTAATGGTTTCAGCAATATTAATATGGTTTACATTTATAATTATGATTCTGCAAAACCCATTAAATCTGCATCGCCCGATGATGCAATAATGGCAACAGGCAAAAGGCTTGGAAGGTTTCAGCAGGAATGGACTTTGCGTTTTATTGACACAGTTGATAAATCATGCGCGCCTTTAAAAAAGTTTATACAAACAAACAATCATTTCCCTGAAAGTTTTAAAAACGAAGAAACAGTTTATCAGCCCGAAAGCATAAGCCAGATGCAGGTTGTATGCAAATACAGGATTAAAGACAGTTTGGGAAAAACAATTTTAAAAGAGATAACTGCTGTTGTGGATTCATCAGGAAAAATTGTTTCAACAAAATAAAAATCACATCATTTCTCTCCCGTTAATTTTATTTTCTTTCTGGTTATTTACCGATCTTCGCATTGCATTAATAACAGAAAATTTTTTACATGGACTTTGTTGATTATTATAAAATATTAGGTGTTGATAAAAATGCAACACAAGACGATATTAAAAAAGCTTACAGGAAATTAGCAAGAACAAGCCATCCGGATTTGAACCCGAATGATAAAGGCGCAAACAAAAAATTTCAGCAGATTAATGAAGCCAATGAAGTTTTAAGCGATCCTGAAAAAAGAAAAAAATATGATCAGCATGGAAAAGACTGGCAACATGCAGATCAGTTTGCACAGGCAAATCAATCAAGAAGAAATTCTGCTGATCAACAATTTTCTTATGATTCAGGCGACGGAGATTTCTCTGATTTTTTTGAATCATTATTCGGCGGTTCTCGCGGTGGCAATTCAAGGCAAACAAAATTTCGCGGGCAGGATTTTAACGCAGAATTTCAGTTAAGCCTTACAGATGCATATACAACGCATAAACAAACGCTTGCTGTTAATGGAAAAAATATTCGCATAACCATTCCTGCAGGTATAGAAAATGGACAGGTTATAAAGTTAACCGGCCATGGTGGAAGTGGCGTTAATGGTGGCCCTGCGGGCGATTTGTTTATTACATTTTCCATTGCAAACGATACGGCTTTTAAAAGATCAGGAAATGATTTGCAATTAAATGTTGATTTGAATTTGTATACGGCAGTACTTGGTGGCGATATAACAATCGATACATTGGGCGGAAAAATTAAATTAAAAGTAAAACCAGAAACACAAAACGGAACCAAGGTAAAATTAACCGGCAAAGGCTTTCCTTTATATAAAAAAGAAGGGCAGTTTGGTGATTTATTTATAACCTATTCTATAAAAATTCCTGTAAATCTTACTGATAAAGAAAGAGAATTGTTTACTGAATTATCAAGATTATAATTAAAAAATTTACAGCTATGCAAACGGAAATATTAATATCGGCTGATGAATTTTGTGCAAGCCATCATATTGAAATTTCATTTATAAAATCTTTGCAGGAAACGGGCCTGATAGAAATGACCGTTACAGAAGATGCGAAATTTATACGCACGCAACAATTAAATCAATTGGAAAAAATAGTGCGTTTATATTATGAGCTCGATATTAATTTAGAAGGCATTGAAACGATAACGCATTTGCTGCAACGCATTAATAACATGCAGCGAGAAATTATTTCTCTTAAAAACAAATTGAGCGCATACGAAACAGGCGAGTAACTTGCTCGTAATGTTAGTAAATGATAATCGTAAACTTACGATCAAAAATTAAGTGTTACCACTCTTGCACGTACATAGGCTTTCATATACTTTTGACCTATCCAATATCAATGAAAGAATCAACCAATATCCAAAAAACCAACTTGAGTTAATTTCCGTCCAAAGAAAGACCTTACATTCAAGTTCTCTGAAAAACCCCTGACAAGTTTAGGGGTTTTTTATTTTTATCTCTCCGCGTTTTATTTTTTATTTTTAATAATCACTTCTTATTTTTTTATTAATACAGCTTAAAATTTCTTTGTTTATCAAAGTATTTAAAAAATAATTTTGATTGAAAGCTGTATACTATCTTCACAAACTTTTATTAATAAAAAATAAATTGCATGTCTCTGCTGGAAAAACAATTGCGTGTAAAAACATCAACAATGCCTGGCGCAGGTAAAGGATTATTTACCACAAAATTTATTGCAAAAGGAACACGTATAGTTGAATATTGGGGAAAAATTACAACCTGGAAAGAAGTAGAACATGAAGAAGGAAGCAACGGATATATTTTTTATGTAAAACGCTCGCACGTAATTGATGCACATTATTATAAAAAATCAATTGCGCGTTATGCAAATGATGCAAAAGGTTTGCAACGTATAAAAGGCGTCCGCAACAATGCAGAGTATGAAATTGAAAACCTGCGTGTGTTTGTAGATGCAAAATATGATATACAAGCCGGCGAAGAAATTTTTGTAGATTATGGAAGAGAATATTGGGATGTGATTCGCTATAATGCCAAGCTGCATGCGAAGGCTGAGAAATTAAAAAGTAAAAAAGAAAAAGTAAAAAAAGTTAAGAGCAAGAAATGAGGGATAGGAGATAGAAGACAGGAAATAGAAGATAGGAAACAGATATTAGATATGAAGAGCAGCATGAAGATTAAAACATTATTAATTACTAATTCTTAATTAATAAAATTCCGAAATAACAAAAAAGGTGACGACTAACATCGCCACCTTTTTTACTTTTGGTTTTTTACTTTTTACTTAATTCACCGCTATCTCGCGTTTTTCGCTTTGCTTTCCCGGTATTAATGGAAGGCTTACCTGCAATACGCCATCAACATACTTTGCTGTAATGTTTGCGGTATCAACAGATTCATCCATTTCAAAGACCCTTTCAAAACCTCCGCGGCTATATTCGCGCAAAACCCACTCCGGGCGCGGAAAATTATCTGGCGGCAGATAAGAAATAGTGAGCTGGGTTCCTTTCACTCCTAAATGAAAATGTTCCCTGATGCGGCCCGGCGCAAATACCAGCATTTCAAAACTGTTGTCTGTTTTATAAACATTAACAGCAGCTCTTTTCATTGTTCGGTTAAACAGGTGCTGGCGCCTGTCTCCGTGATGATTGCCTTTTGCGGCACCCGACTGATTGTAGTACATGGTTTGTTTTTTAAATGAAAAATTAGTGTACAATAATGCAGACGGATGATGGCTGATAATATTTTAACCACCGTAAAAATACTGCGTTGCAAAGCGCGTATTAACAAGAACTTTTTATTTTTTGCGAAGGCATTAAATAAATGCGGATATTAGCAGTGGATTGCTTTTGTATTTGTACTTTTACTTTCTATAAATTTTTTAAAATGAAACTTTTTGTTGCTGGCGTCCCTTACGATTTTGATGATGTTGACTTGAAAGAAATGTTTGAATTATACGGTGAAGTAATTTCTGCCAAAGTAGTAATGGACAGGGAAACCGGCAAAAGCAGAGGCTTTGGTTTTGTAGATATGCAGGAAGATGCAGATGCAAAAATTGCAATTGAAACACTTGACGGCGCAAGTATAAAAGGCAAAAAAATGGCCGTTAAACAAGCTGAAGAACAACAACGTGGTGGTGGCGGAAGCGGCGGTGGCGGCTATCGTGGTGGAAGTGGCGGTGGTGGCGGATACCGCGGCGGAAGCGGCGGCGGCGGAAGAGATAACCGCGATAATCGTGGCGGCGACAACCGCGACAATCGCCCGCCAAGAAGATATTAATAAAAATAATTTCTGATAAAGATTAATAAAAAAGTGGTGCAAAATATTTGTACCACTTTTTTTTATTAATAAATTTTTTTTAAAACAATATTATCAACACTTTTTCACTCACCCATCAGCCATCAATCATCCACCAAAAAAATCTGTCATCCGTCAACTGTCATCTGTCAACTATTTTAAGGAGTAAACCCATAATCCAACACGCGCCTTAAATATTTATTATCCTGAAAAATCCAGGTCACTTCATAGCTTCCATGATCATCTTTGTTAAGCATATAAACATAAATGCGGTGTTTATCTGCAGATATAAAAACAGCATCCTGCGATTGTAATTCACCGGAATTTGTTCTGTAAGTAAAATGCGGATTATACAAATCAGCATAAGCACTTGGCGGAATTGCAACCGTATCTTTTCCTGCAAGCACGATTAATGAAATGCCCGACTGCGGCACTTTTGTATAATTTCCATAATAAGGTTTGTTATCAATCTTCACCAAATATTTTCCATCGCCATCGTACATTAATTTATGTTTAGCAACAAAAAATGTTTTCGTTTTAATAGTCACCTGAAAATTATTGCTATCATAAGTAATAAAATCATCACCATATTTTGATACCGGAAATTTTTGAAGCACTGGTTTATTAACGCTCTCTGCAATTCCGCCAATTGTAAAAGCAGTTAAATCATTTCTTATAATTTTATTCGACATGCGGTTGAAACTTTCCCTGTTACTGCGCATATCTGTATAATCAGGAATTTGCGCAAAAGAAATAATATTGATGCTTATAAAAAAGAGAAACAAAATATAACGCATAAAATAATTTTTAAGAATAGATTTTATTATTAATAACGATAACAAATTAAAGATAGTTGTTGATTACAAAATTATTTTTCGCAATTGAATGAAGAAAAATATCAACCACAAAATGCTTTAAAAAAAATAAGGGGCCAGGATAAAAATCCAGCCCCTTTTTAAAATCCAATATCCTAAATAAATCCATTGTTATATACGCATTTTTATTACCGGTGGATTTTATGCGAACATCAATACCAGCAATAGTTTTGGCGGATTTACTTTTGTTAATATTTTATAAAAATTATTTTGTCATTTTAAATTCAAACGCATTAATCGCTTGCATGCTACACACCTTTTTTCACATTAATAGCGCTCGGGCCTTTTGCGCCCATTTCTACTTCAAAACTTACTTTGTCATTTTCTTTAATAGCTTCCTGCAATTGGTTCACGTGTATAAAAACACTTTCCTGCGTTTGCAAATCTTTAATAAAACCAAAGCCTTTTGCATCATTAAAAAAAGTTACAATGCCTTTTCTAACCGTTTCACCCTGCTCGCCCGGCACGTATTTAGGAATGCTAATTTGCATATCTTCCTGCTTAAAAGTTTTCATTTTACGCGGGTCTGGCGGCACGGATGAAATGTTTCCATTCTCATCAATGTATGCCATCATTTCGTCGAGCGATTTACCTTTTTTTGCATTCGCTTTGCGCTCCTGCATTTTTTCTTCTTTCGCCTGGCGGTTTTTTAATTTTTGTTTTTGTTTGTCTTTTTTGCCAAAAGTTTCTTGCGATTTAGCCATAAATTTTTCTTACTTGTTTTTGTTTGTGGTGAAGTTCGCATTTTTTTAGTGGGCAAACCGGAAAACGTTAATAAATAATTTTGAAGAGAAAAATACGGTGGTAATGTGTTTTGAATGCAAATTTTCCGAATGTGGAAATATGAAAATGTGGAAATGTGAAAAATTATCAATAGAGAGATTTGAAATTATTAATGAATCAAAAGTTATGTTTATAAATTTTGAAATTTGTTTAGCTGAAATAATTTGAAGATATTCTTTGTTAAACTTTGTGTTTAATCGTTGTTCACTTGTAGTAATTGTATTAATAATAAATCAAGTTGTAAAAAATATCGAATCACTTCTACATGCTACATTTTACATTTTTATTTCGCCGAATATAGAAATAAAAGTACAAGAGTGCGACGCCAATGAAGCTTAATAGATAATCAACTGCCGGGTTAATAATTTTTTAAATGATTAAAATATTATGGTGTTGTATCTTTAAATAAAAACTAAAAATATTTTTATGCGCCACGATTTAGTTGTTTCAAAATCGATTGACATTAATGTTTCTCCGGCAAAAGTTTGGGAAGGATTAACGAACCCTAAAATCATTAAAGAATATTTATTTGGCACCGAAACGATTACCGACTGGAAGGTTGGAAGCGATATCATTTTCCAGGGAGAATATGGCGATAACAAAGAATTTAAATACCGCGATAAAGGAATTGTGCGTGAAAATATTTTGAATGAATTGCTTAGTTACACCTACTGGAGCGGGTTTTCGGGGCTTGAAGATAAACCGGAAAATTATTCGCTGGTTACTTATACATTGATTGATACGGGAAATAATACAACAAATTTTACGTGGACGCAAAAAGGTTTTGGCAGTGAAGAAGGTTACAATCATTCATCTGGCGGCATGGATGAATTTTTAAAAAAGATAAAAGAAGTAATGGAAAAATAAATAAAAAGCCATCATACAAATTTGTGATGGCTTTTTTATTTTATTAATAACCGTGGTAATAATGATGGTGGTGATAAGGCCGCTCAACATAACAACCGCTTAATGAAATTGCAAAAACAGAAACGATAAGTGCGATTAATAAATACTTCTTTTTCATTGTAATAATTTTAAGTTGTATAATTTTTTTGTTTTGCTTTGTTGTAATAATAGATTCAAAAAAGGTTCCTTAGTTTATTAATGAGTTGCTTATTATTGCTAATCGCGTGTTAACAAAAATCATTTGACTACAGAAGAAAATATTATTAATCAAACAAAAAAATGGATTACAGATGTTGTAGTTGGCTGCAACTTTTGCCCGTTTGCCGCGCGTGAAATAAAAGCAAATACTGTTTTTTATAAAATAGAAAACAGCATTAAAACCGATGAGTGTTTGTACACTTTTATTAATGAATGTGTGCGGCTTGATGAAGATGAAAAAATTGAAACTGCATTTATAATTTTTCCAAATGGGTTTAAAAAATTTAATGATTATTTGGATCTTGTTTCGCTGGCAGAAAAATTATTGAAGAAACAAAAGTATGAAGGCGTTTACCAGGTTGCCAGTTTTCACCCGGAATATAAATTTGCAAATTCGCCCGCTAATGATGCAGCAAATTATACCAACAGAGCACCTTATCCAATGTTGCATTTGCTGCGTGAAGAACGTATTGAACAAGCACTCGAGCATTATAAAGACCCGGAAAAAATTCCTGAGAGAAATATAAATTTTGCGCGCGAAAAAGGTATTGAATATATGAAAATGCTGCGCGATGCATGTTTGTAATTATTAATAAATCATCCTTTAAAAATGTATATGAAAGTTTGTTTCATTATTGTGTTGATTGTTTTTTTCTTCATTCCTGTTTCATCATTTTCTTCTCCGATAATTTATATTAACCAGGTTGGGTTTGATGCGAACGCAGCAAAAATTGCAGTTGTTCGTTTGGATAATAAAATGGATGAAAAAATTTCTTTCCATATTATTAATGCAAAAAATGAAATTGTTTTTTCAGGTTTTTTAAGTGCATCAATGAAAATTGATGAATGGGTTGCTGACAAATTTTTTTACCAGGCAAATTTTTCTTCTTTAAAAAACCTGGGAAATTATAAATTAAGTTTATTAATAAACGGCGAACAAATTATTTCTGATGAATTTATAATTGATGAAAATGCGCTGGCGAAATTAACGATACCATCTATTATTCATTATTACAACAAGCAACGCGCAAACACGCCACAGGAGCTGGCTGTAGACAAACACCTTCTGCTTTTCGGCAACACAAAAACAGTTGATTTGCGCGGCGGCTGGTGCGATGCTTCCGGTGATATCAGTAAATATTTTTCGCATCTTGCATATGCAAATTTTATGTCGCCGCAACAAATTCCATTAGTTACATGGTCGTTGATTAATGCGGAAGAAAGCGTTCCGAATTTGCTTACACAACTTGGTGTAAAAGATTCTATGGCGAGCGAAGCATTGTGGGGCGCGGATTATATAATGCGTTCGTTGTCGGATGAAAATTATTTTTACATGACGGTGTTCAGCTATTTTAATAAAGATCCAAATGCACGCCGCGTTGTTGGTTTGCGTGCAAACAGTGTAACTACAAATGAATACCAGTGCGCTTTTCGTGAAGGTGGCGGAATGGCAATCGCAGCGCTTGCGCGAATTTCAAGATGGAAAAAGAATGGCGATTTTACTTCTGCAGAATATTTGAATGCAGCTGAACGTGCGTTTGCGCACTTGCTTATTAATAACACAAAATATGATGATGATGGAAAAGAAAATATTATTGATGACTACTGTGCATTAATGGCCGCAACAGAATTGTGGATGGCAACTGATAATATTTTATATAAAAATGAAGCAAGAAAACGCGCCGATAATTTTGCAAAAAGAATGACGCCATCTGGATATTTTTTAGCGAATGATTCAACGCGCCCTTTCTGGCATGCGGCAGACGCGGGTTTGCCGGTTATTGCACTTGCGCGTTATTTAAAAAAAGAAACAGATACAAATTTGCGTGAAGCAACATTAGCTGTTATTAAAAAAGCCTTGGATTATAATTTAAATATTACAAATGATGTTGTTAATCCTTTTGGATATGCACGACAATCTTTTTTAATTCACAATAAAGTGAAGGAAGGTTTTTTTATTCCGCATGAAAATGAAACTGGTTGGTGGTGGCAAGGTGAAGATGCGCGGCTTGGTTCATTAGCGACTGCAGCAATTGTTGGCGGTAAACTTTTATATAAAAAACCTGTCAATAAAAGCGTGAGAGATTCATTAATGCAATTTGCATCACAACAACTCTCGTGGGTATTGGGTTGCAATCCTTATTCCATTTGTTTTATGTATGGCTTTGGAAAAAAGAATGTGCCTTACATGCATTCGATGTATGGCCATGGTTCAGAACGTGGTGGAATATCAAATGGAATTACTGGCAAAGATGGTAATGCAGATGGAAGTGGAATTGATTTTAAAACAGAAGCGAAAGGAAATGAATGGCGTTGGACAGAACAATGGATTCCGCACGCAGCGTGGTTTTTACAGGCAGTTGTTGCAATGGCGGAAGAAGATGAATGATTGAAAAATTATGTCGTAAAAATAGAAGCAGGAAAAGTGTGTCTTCCTGCTTTTACTTTTTATAATTAAAAAATTTATTTCTTCCTCATCAAAGATATCTGCAAATTCGTTGGCCTGTTTTCTGGTGTATCAAATCCTCTTCCATCAACATGGCGCGAACCCCAAAACATCATATCATTAATAACATAAATTAAATCGTATTCACCAAAAATTTGTCCTTCTTTTAAGCCAAATGGTGCAAATGCTTTTTGAAAAATACTTTGTGTTCCATTCACCTTCCATTTGCTGAAACCCGCGCTGGCAAGCTGGTTCATCGCATCTGCAAAACCTTGTATTAATGGAGTTACTTCATATAATTCATCCGCAATAAAATGTACTTTTTGCGCGCCAGGTGCAATTGGGTGTTCGCCATCCCAAATAATATTTCCTTTTATTGAAATTTTTGCGAGCTGAATTTTTCCATTTGCATCTGCAGAATTAATGATATCGAGTTCAAATTTATCGCCTTCAAAATATTTAAAATTGCGTGTAAGATAAAATGGTTTTATACTTCCCGTTGCAATGCTCGGGCGAAGTTCTGTTGCAATACTTATCCATTCACCTTGTATTGTTTTTTTGATTTCTTCAAGTGCCATTGTTTTGTTTTAATTATTTTACGTCTATCAAATCGGTGTCTTTAATTATTTCTTCAAGCGCATTATGCAAAGTGTCTAAATCTTTTTGATTATTAAAGGCATTAATAGAATAACGGATGCAAACAAAATCATTTTGTTTCATCACGGGAATTTCAATTTTGTATGTATCAAAAAGATGCTGGTGCAATTTTTCTGGTTGAGCAGTTTTAATCGGCGTGCTGCACATTTGCCCTAAAAATTCATCTTTAATCGGGCATAATGGTTCTGCATTTAATAGTTTGCAAAAACGCAAATAATTTGAGTGCGCAATTTTTCTGCAAGCCGCAGCAACTTCAGTCCAGTTATTTTCTTTTAAAAATTCAATTGTTTTCGGAATCGTTAGAAACGCTGAAAAGTCGCGCGTGCCCTGCATTTGGTGATAGTCTAAAAATTGTGAGTTGGAAGGGCTTGCACTTTCGTAACCCCAACTTATTACTAACGGGTCAAATAAATTTTGAAATTCTTTTTTTACATAAAGAAAGGAACAACCTTTCGGCGTGCACATCCATTTATGACAAGCGCCTGTATAAACATCAGCTTGAATAGTTGCCAGATCCAAATGAATATGCCCCGGAACATGCGCGCCATCAACAATAGTAAGCAAGCCTTTTTCTTTTGCAATTGCACAAATTTCTTTCACCGGAAATATTAATGCCGTTGCACTTGTTATTTGTCCGATAAATATTGCTCGTGTTTTTTCTGTTAATCCTTTAAAAAAATCTTCAATCATTTTTTCTTTGGAAACAAGCGGCAATGTTATTGGTTGCCGCACATATTTTGCACCGGCTTTTTGGCAATAATAATTCCATGTGCGGTCGAGTGCGCCGTATTCCAAATTCGTACTTAATATTTCATCTCCAGCATTCAGCTTAAAACTTTTTGCAATAATATTTATAGCGTAAGATGGGTTTGTTGTAAATACCAAATCATCCGCATTGCAATTAATATATTGCGCAAGCGCTTCACGCGATTGTTTTAAATACTTTAATCCATTAACCGTTATAAACCGCACTGGCTCTGTCTCCAGCTCCAATTGCCACTTTTGATAATCTTCAAAGATTGGTTTCGGGCAAGCGCCAAAAGATCCAAAATTTAAATACGTTATATCCGGGTTTAATAAAAATTGAGATTTCAAATTATTGTTTTGCATGTATCAAAAATAAAACTTTCGCGCTATTAATTGCAGATAAGAAATTATGAACCCGGCAGTAATTTTTCAATTAAACTTCATTGGCGTCGCACACTTGTACGGCATCGCTTTATGGAACAAAATGATTTGACAATATAGTGAGCTGATAGGAACAGGTTTGGATGGCTAACTTTATATCATTAACAATGCATCAAAATAATATCATGAAACACAGAAGGCAATTTATAAAAATGATTGGCTTAACAATCGGAACAAGTTTTTTTGCTGATAAAATTTTTGCCATTCCATCATCTCATTATTATATCAAAAAACCATTGCGCATTGGTTTTATAACAGACTTGCATCATCTGCAATTCGGACAAAGTGAAGACATGCGCATGAAAATTTTTATGGATGAAGTGGTGAAAACATCTCCTGATTTTATAATACAATGCGGCGACTTCTGCAGGCCAAAAGGTTCAGAAAATATTATGAAAGAATGGAACCGTTTTAATGGCCCGAAATACCATGTGCTTGGCAATCATGATATGGATGTCTGCAATAAAGAAACAATTATGAAACTGTGGGGCATGGAAAAACGCTATTATTCTTTTGATCAAAACGGTTTTCATTTTGTAATAATTGATAGAAATTTTTTGAAGCAAGATGATGGAAACCTGGTTGATTATAATACGGATAACTTTGGCCCGGCACCTTCGCCAAAAAGAAATTTTAGTGACAAAGAACAATTGGAATGGCTTAAGCAAGACTTAGAAAGTGCAAAATATCCTGTCATTGTTTTTATGCACCAACCAGTTTTTATTACTGACTTTTATAATGAAATCGGTAACGCTGATGAGATACTGCAAATTTTTGACGACGCAAATTTTAATGCAACAAAAAACGGAAGTGGAAAAGTAGCTGCTGTATTTATGGGCCACGATCATGACGACAGATATGGAGAGCGCAATGGTGTTCATTATTTTATTATTAACAGCTCAACATATGTATATGCCGATGGCCAGCCTTTTTATTTTGAAGAACCGCTATATGCATTTATAAATTTAGATCCAAAAGGTACATTATCGATTGAAGGCAAAAACACAAAATATAAAAACGCACCAGATTCAATAGCCGCAAAATTTCCCACGAAAATTAGTGATCATCATTTGAAAATTAGCTGATGGAATAATATTATAATTTATCGCTGCCATAAAAATATACTGCACAAGTGTGCGACGCCACTGAAGCTTAATAGATATTCAATCGCCTGGACAATAATATTTGTATTAATAATTTACGGATACCTTCCTATCATGTGATTGCTTACAATTATCTTTTTTAATTCTGCGGGATCTATTGGGCCTTGTTTTGAGTACACGATTTTGCCGCCGGGTTCTATTAATAATGTGTATGGCAAAGCGCCTTGCCACGCGGGGTCTATGGCTTCTATCATTTTATATTTATCGCCTTCGCCAAATGCATAATTTTGATTGGATGCATGTTGCTTCTGCAAAAATTTTAATACCCGATCTTTTTTATCAGGTTCATCTGCACTAATGCTTACAAATTCAAAATCCCTGTCGTTGTACATGCGGTACATATTTACAAACTCCGGAAACTCGCCGGTGCACGGGCCGCACCATGTTGCCCACACATTAATCAAACGCAATTTATCTGATTTGTTTTTTACAAGTTCTTTAATGCCGGCTTCATTAATCGTATCAACATGCACGGGTTCCTTTGCCCATTTGTCCAATGATTCCTGAACGAGATTTCTTTTTTCTGCCCACTTAACAGAGCAACCAAAAACTTTTGTAGTGGGCACTTCAACTTCTTTGTTGCTTAATAAATCTTCGATGGCATTTCGTGTATCATTAATGTGCGGTGTTTTATCATGGCTTTCTGTATCGTCGAAACGCCCGGTGTACCTGAGTTTGCGGGCTTTGTCGAAAATAAAAACATGTGGCGTGGCAATTGGCCCGTAAGCTTTTGAAGCAGTTTCTGTTTCGCCATCATACAAATAGGGAAAATTAAATTGCTTGTCTTTCGCGCGCGTTTTCATATCATCAAATGAATCGCCGAGATCAGAAAAATCCAATTCATCCAAACGCAATGCAAGCGGATCGTTAGGCATAATGGCAACCACAGCTACATCTTTATTTGCATAATCAGAAGTAAGTTTTATCATGCGATCTTCATACGATTGTGCGGTGGGGCAATGATTGCATGTAAAAATAATAACCAACACTTTTGCTTGGCTAAAAGATTCAAGCGTATATGTTTTTCCATCAACGCCGGGAAGGCTGAAATCCGGTGCCGGCGAGCCTATTGGCAATGTTTTATGTTCTTCTAACCTTGCAAAAAAAACTTTTATAAAACTGCTTAATATAAAAAAGCTTATGATTAAAAAACCAAAAAATAATGGATTTTTCATGACGATGCTGTTTTGTATGTAATGTATTCTTTAATGAATAGTGAATGGTTAAATCGTGAATGGTGAATCGTGAATGTCAATTTTAAATATTATTTCAATTTCACCATTCTCCATTCACCATTCACCAAATCTGGTGAAAGCCGCACCATTATTCTTTGTTTGCTTACAACGCTTACGCACATTTTTCCATTAACCATAAACGTCATTCCACTGAACATTTTTTTCTCTTCTATATTATTTGTTTTTGCTGCAATTATTTCGCGAACGCGGTTAATCAATTTTTCATTTAGCTCCATATATTATTTTTTAAAAGAAAACAACCATGGCAACAAATTGGGTTCTGCAAAAGCATTGTCCCAACTGTTATGATTTGCGTTTGGATATTCAGTATACTTCGCGTTTTTTGCGTTCATGTTTTGTAAAGCTTTAAACAAATTTCTGTCGGGTTGCGGATCAACTACATTATCTAATGCACCGTGAGAAATCCATACAGGAATTTTAGCTGCTTTTTGCGTATACAATTTTACATTCGCTTGCCCGCAAATAGGAAATATTGCTGCAAAATAATCAGGATAATGAATGGCCAAATCATACGTTCCAAAACCGCCGAGCGAAAGTCCACCGAGATAAATTCTTCTTTTATCTGCGATTTTATTTTCGGCGAGACTGTCCATTAATAACTTTACCAATCGTTCCGGCGTTGTAAGATCAAGTATGTTTAATGAGCGGTTGAATGCTTCGGTTGTATCTCGTTCTTCAACTACAAACCTGTTCCAGGTGCTGTCTGCAGGGCTTTGCGGAAAAATTACAATGGCAGGAAATTGTTTACGCAATGAGTCTTTTAAAAATAAATCTCCGCCATGCGAAAGCTGTGCTTCATTATCATTTCCTCTTTCGCCAGAGCCATGTAAAAAAACGATTAATGGATATGCTTTTTCTTTTTTATAATTTTCCGGGTATAAAATTCTGTAACGCAAAGTATCATTCGATCTTATAAAAAATTGTTTTTGATATGCGCTGAAATTTTGTGCTTGCGAAAAATGGATTGTTATTAATAATGTGAGAATTGAAATGAAATTTTTCATATGTATATTTTGAAATTTATTAGTGTACCGAAGTTAAAATAAATTGTTGCATGGTGTTTTCTTTTTTGCCTTGACGCAAAAAAGAAACAAAAAAAGTCAAGGCTGCGAAACAAAAACTAAAAATTTTGAATAAATCCCAAACCCGGCGAAACTCGCCGCAAGATGTTGTTAATGTAAATCTCCAATGGCTCAAACAACGCCGGATTCTTAACGGATTTATTCAAAATTTTCTTAACGCTTTTGTTTCGAGGCCGATGATGATGAGTAATTATTAATTAATAATTTTTAATTAAGAATTATTAAGACATTAATTAAACTTTAAAGTTTTATGATTGGATATTTAGATATTGGATATTGAGATATTTGGATAACAAATTAGTTTGCAGAAAAGGACATTAATATCCAATATCACAATATCCAAATTCCCAATATCAAAATGTTTTATTAATACGATGAAGATGAATTTTTATTAATAGTTTTTATTTTTTTAGTTTTGGCGCAACTAAAACCTTTGCTATGAGAACGGGACGGTTGGAAGCTTTCAGCGATGGCGTGATTGCAATTATTATTACCATTATGGTGTTGGAAATTAAAGTTCCGCACGGGCACGAGCTTGCGGAACTGCAATCGTTGCTGCCCGTTTTTATAAGTTATGTGTTGAGTTTTATTTACATTGGTATTTACTGGAACAATCATCACCACATGTTTCAGGCGGCTGAACATGTGAATGGCGCTGTGTTGTGGGCAAATATACATTTGCTGTTTTGGTTGTCGCTAGTACCATTTGCATCCGGCTGGATGGGCGAAAATCATTTTGCATTATGGCCTGTTGTGCTGTATGGTTTTATTTTATTAATGAATGGCATGGCGTATTATATTTTGTTGCGCGTATTAATAAAATTGCATGGAGAAAATTCAACACTTGGCATTGCGATTGGTAAAGATGTGAAAGGAAAAATTTCTGTAGTGATTTATAGTATTGCTATCGCTTTGGCATTTGTAAGCCCGTGGATTGGTTTGGCTTTGTATGGTGTTGTTGCTGCGATGTGGCTGATACCTGATACGAGAATTGAAAAAAGATTGGTTGAAAAAAGCGCCGAATAATTTATTAATGTTTGCCTTCGAACTTTATAAAAGAGCCGCTGAGAATTTCTCAGCGGTTCTCTTTGAACAAATTATTAATCACATTATACTAAACAGTTTTTTTCGGAGGAAGATCGAATGCAATTGCTTCATGTTCAAAATGGCCGTTGTGTGAACCATCACAAAAAGGTTTGTTTTTAGACAACCCGCAGCGGCAGAAAGAAACAACTTCACGGCCTTGTAAATTATATACATTTCCGTTTCTGTCAAGCACTTCAAAATCTCCATCTACTTTTAGTGAACCATTATTATTAACTGTAATTTTTGTTGTAGCCATTTTGTTTTTTTATTAATGATGAAAAATATAAAATGAATTTATTTATGTGTGATGGATGAATACATCTGCAGGTAATTGAAAATAATTTTTTAGTTTTTGCGCCATTTTTAAAGTGAGTTCCCTGCGGCCTGAAAGTATTGAAGAGACATGGCCTTTTGTGCCTATTAATGGTTCCAGGTCACGGGCTTTTATTCCGCGTTCTTCCATTTTTAATTTGATGGCATCAATAGGATTTATTTCTGGTAAAACGATATTTTTATCTTCATAATCTTTTATTAATACAAGCAATAAATCCAGTTCATCAGCTTCACGAGTTTTGGATGCAGCCTGAAAAATTTCCATGGTGCGTTTGATCGCTTTTTTATATTCAGTTTTAGTTTTTATCACTTTCCATTTCATACAATTATTTTTTAAAGTCCAATATTTTCGCGTCGAATTTGATTTTCGCGCTATCTATTTTATCATACTCCGCGTGTGTTCCAAACCATATAATATAAGCCGCCAACTGACGGAAATTTACGGATGCAATCAATCTGAAATCATTTCCTTTTATATTGAAGATAACCCTGTTATCGGCAACTATGCTGGCATTTCCGTAAACCTGCTTTAGTTCATTAAAATTATTAAAACTAACTTTTGAAAATTCATAATACCATGTAAGTAATGATGTTTTTGCTTTGGGATATTTATTAATGTAATAAAGTATAGTTCCTTTAGCTATAATATTCATAACAGTACAAAGATATTTAAAGTTTTCAATTTGAAAACTTTAAATATCTCTGATTTTTTTAGAATAATGATTATAAAATTATTGAAGCATTTCACTTCACATTTTTTAATTCGCCGAATAAAGAACTACAAGTACAAGTGTGCGACGCAACAAATGTTTAATAGTAATTCTCTCGCCTGGTAAACAATATTTAAATGTTATGATAATAAATTCTGCTGAAACGCTGGCGGCGTGCGGTTTTTAGATGCTTGCTCATATGCATATGCGAAGCTTATGATTTGTGGTTCCATATATGCGGTGCCAAAAAATGAAATGCCCATTGGCAAAGCATGTAAAAAACCCATTGGCACGGTAATGTGCGGAAACCCTGAAATAGCGGCTGGCGTTGACATTGAGAAGCTTGTATCATAATCTCCGTTTACTAAATCGATGCAACATGCCGGCCCATTTGTAACGCCTGATAATGCATCGAGTTTATTTTCGCTCATGATGTCTGCGATAATTTTGCGTGATGATAATGTTTTCGCTAATGCATCTGTATATATTTTATCTGTGAGGCTTCCGCGTTCTGTGCACGCATATAATGTTTCCTGTCTGAAGTAAGGCATTGCTTTCGCTTCGTTATTGTTATTGAATGCAATTACATCATCAAGCGTTTTTATTTTTGTGTTTGATGTTGCGAGATATTTATTAACGCCGTCTTTAAATTCAAATGACAGCACTTTAAATTCTGCAGTGCTTACTTCATTTATCGGTTTCATGATATCAACTTCAACAATAGTTGCGCCAAGTGCAGTTATTGTTTCAATGGCTTTTTTTAATAAAGCAACAATTTCTTTATAACCATTCAGGTGCGATTTTTCAACACCAATTCGTTTGCCTTTCAAACTGTTTGCATCTAAAAATTTTGTGTAGTCAGTAAAAGATTTTCCATTGCTTTCACTGGTAATTTTATCATTACTATCAATGCCGGTTAATGCGCCGAGCAATATCGCTGCATCTCTAACGGTGCGTGCCATTGGGCCTGCGGTATCTTGTGTTGCAGAAATCGGAATGATGCCGGATCGGCTCCAGAGGCCGACTGTAGGCTTTATGCCAACCAAACCATTTACAGCAGATGGAGAAACAATTGAACCGTCTGTCTCTGTTCCTATTGCTATTGTACACAAATTTGCTGCAGTTGCGGAACCTGAGCCAGCGCTTGATCCGGAAGGATTGCGATCTAAAATATATGGGCATTTTGTTTGGCCGCCGCGGCTGCTCCATCCACTTGTTGATCTGGATGATCTGAAATTTGCCCACTCACTTAAATTTGTTTTACCTAATAAAACTGCACCGGCTTCGCGCAAACGTTTTATAATAAATGCATCTTGTATTGCAATGTTTCCTTCGAGTGCCAATGCGCCAGCCGTTGTCATCATTTTATCGCCGGTATTAATATTGTCTTTTACTAAAATTGGAATGCCATGTAATGGGCCGCGGATGTTTCCGGCTTTTCTTTCTTTATCCAATGCGGCGGCAATGCTTGCTGCGTCTGGGTTTAGCTCGATGATTGCATTCAGGTTCGGGCCGCTTTTATCAATTTCATTTATTCTTTTTAAATATAAATTAGTGATGTTTAATGATGTCATTTCACCACTTTGCATTTTTTGCTGCAGCTCTGTAATTGTGATTTCATTCAATATAAAATCATCTTTAAAATTATTTTTTGTTGAGGTGTTTTCGTTTTTATTAATAGCATTATTTGCAAGTGCATGTATTCCTGTTGCAGATAAAGTAATGCCTGCAAACGAACTGTTGCGCAAAAAATTTCTCCTGTTCATATAGTTATGATTTGTATTAAAGATATGGGAAGTATAAAAATTTTACCGGAATAAATTGGAAACCGTATAACAAACTTTATCGTTTATCCTGTAAAAAATATCTTTATTAATTCTCCGGAGCCGGCGCCTTTTTTTGCGATCGAGCAAACGGCCTTCGCTATCATAATACTGAGGCTGGGCGTAGTAAGTAAGGATGTAATATTTTTTATCAACCAAAGGAATATTAAAAGATTTTGAACGTATCGACATAAAAACAAGAGAACCTTTTTTTTCATCTTCATAATAATCCAGGTTGCTTATCCACGAGCATTTTATTGCTTTCATTGCGGTTATTAATCCTTCCGTTTCATTTACGGGCAAATGATATTTTATTAATGTATCGCCTAATCTTTTTTCATTCAGTTCAAATTCATAAATATATTTTATCGTGTCTGTCGCTATTTCTATAGAAACATGTTTGAAAGATTTGTCAGTGAATAAAATGGAAAAAGATCCTTTTGCATTCTGCTCGCGATAGGTTTGGCTGATGTTATCAAGCGCCAGTTTATTATCGGCATAATATTTTTTAATATTGGTTGATGCGCAGGAAGCCAGCAACAGCACGGCGTTTATTAATAAAACGATTTTTATTTTATTCCTCATTATTAATTTTTTTTGTGCAATGAGAAATACCAAAAGTTATTTTTCGCAAGAAAGCAGGCGTTAACTGGCGAAGCGTTCTGAAACCATAATCCCAGTAAACAATATTAATCAAACCATTTTCAGCTTTACTGATGTTGAGTAAAACAATAAAATGCGTTGGCACACCAGCGCGCACCAGGTTGTAATTTTTTTTATGTAAAATGGTATTGTTTACATACATAATCGTTACGCCGTTTTGCATGGTTTTGCTGAGATATTTATAGGTATCATGTATCCACGGACGCAATAAATCCGAGCCTCTTGCAACAACTTTATAATGCAATAAATCACGAATCATCCTGTTGAATTTTTCATAATTAACGGCAGCCCAAAAAGTATCTTCATCACCCAATTGATAATTATGATTGAAAGAATTGAGATAACCTTTAAAATGATCAGCCAAACAAAGAAACCATAATTGATCTGCCGGGCGAATATCCATAACGCCCTTAAACCTAAGCCCACCGGCTATTTTATGAATATTTAATGAGGGATGCAAAGTAGATTTTCCAAATTTTGATTTGCCATTATTGTACAATTCAATCATGCACTTTGCATAACCAAGCGGATCATCATGAAGCACCAAATAGGAGAGCGCGGCATAGCCACAAAAATTTGTATTGAGTCCTTCGTATAAATTGAGCGGGTTATTAATATTGTCTTTTATATTTTCTAAAAAAAGGTGCGGGTTAATATCGGGCCAGTTGCTATTAGGTTGCAATTCTTTTATTTTATTAATAAATAAAACAGCATCTTCTTTTGTGGAAGTTGGTTTATCTGCATTAATATTTTGAAAAGCATTTGCAAAATTTGCGCAACTGATGGAGAGAAGAAAAACTAAAATTTTTTTATTAATAAGATTGTAAAAATCCTGCACTGCATATTTTATCATTCGCTATAAAAACTTTTTCGCGTTCAAAATAAAGATAAATAAAAATTATGCGGCGTTATAAAATATAAGATTGATATCATTAATAAAAAAAGTAAAAACAGGTTTTTAATAACCTGTTCTTACAGAGAAAAACCATATTATCCAGTATAATGAAATGATGGCAAGCAAAATAAAATTATATTTTCTATGCAGTTTCATTTTCACTTTTCTGAATAAGGTTTGTGTATGCTATTAATGCTGCAATAAATAATAAGCAAACTAAAATATGCTGTCCCATGTTTTTTAATTTTTTCTTTTGTGATTAAATTTTTTCTTTTATTCCTTGATTTTTACATCTTCTGCGTCTGCTGGTTTCAATGATATAATAACAAAAGAAATACCAAACAAACAGATTGCAGTGCATAAACCAGAGAGAAGATAACGATCAGAAAGAAAAAATGCGAAACTTAATTTGCCTGCAACGGCAATAAGTGCGAGGATTAATAACATGAGTAACGTTTTCATTTTTTTGCGTTTTTGAGGTTTAAAAAAAAGTGCTTATAGCTGTGCTGAACGCGGCTTCACAGTAAAATCGGAAGAGAATTTTTTGCAGGACAATGGAGAAGAAATATCTTGAAAAGAAATTAATAGTTGCTGAAATGAAATCTTAATTGACACTAAAAGTTTACACGAGGAGATTGGGTACTTATAATCGGGATGGCTAGTAAAGATTGCAAATGTTTTTGAATAATGCAAGCTTTGCAACAAATGCGCAGCTTGCATTATTCAAAATTTGTTTTTTATTAAAGGCATTTTTATAAAATTTTATTATTGAACAGTTGCAGTGAAATCGTACCTGCTTCCATTGTGAAAAGCGAATTTTGTATCTAAAAAATGTTGGTTTAAAACGGTTGGATTTTTAACTACAACATTATTTTCTTTAACAACAAGTGTGATTGTGTAATTTTTTTTGAACGTTGTATCAATATCAACTTCTGCAGATAAACTATCACCATCAGTTAAAATTGAAGGAGCAAAAGTTGCTGAATCTGCAAGTGGTAAAACAACTGGCCATAATAAATCATTTCCAGAAGTGCCGCACAGTTCGTAAGATGAACGATAATTAATTACACCAAGTGAAGCAATATTCGCATTGTCGGTTTGCAAATCGAGCGTGCCGTATGCCGTTAATGTTGCATTGGAAAGCGCAGTTGAAGGATTAGAAAGTGTGGTTGTTTGATTTTGAACGCTTGACTCTTTAGTACATGCTGCAAGCATGAGTAAAAAAGGTAGAACTTTTTTCATGATTGTGGTTTGAGGATGTGTTTATAAAATTGGTTTCTGAAAAATTTTAAAAAGCTTTTATCAAAACTTTCTAAAAGAATGTTTTCAAAATAAATACCAGAATTAAAAGTGAGTTTGTTTTATAAAAGGCGGGTACAACAAAAGTAAGGGTTCCTGAATTAAAACTAAAGTGCGGAATAAATATTTTGTAAAAAAAGTTGAAGATTACCCTGTAATAAACACGTTTACCGAGGGAAGGATAATAATTAAATATATAAAATCACATTGAATTATTAATAAGAAAAAAAATAATTTTCTACTTAGATATTTAAAATAAAAATGCATTATTTCCGTAGAATTTTTTTCACAACAAAGGGAACGAATTCAATTATTTTACCCGCGCTAAGTAAAATATTTATTGTTTGTGAGCATTAATACGAATACAATTATGCAGCAGGATTATTTTTTTTAGCATCAACATTTGCATTGTTATTATCGCGTTCCATATTGATTTCAAATTCCAATTCAGGATCTATATTTTGTTCTTCTACTTTCTTTTCTTTTTCTAATAATAATTCGCGGTTATCAGCAAGCCATTTTAATTTCTTTTTTCCATAACTCAATTTTGTAAAAAGAACAAAGAGCACAGGAACAATAAATATTGAAATACAAGATGAAGCAATCATGCCGCCCTGAACTGTTACGCCAATTGTTTTTCGTGATTGCGCGCCGGCGCCAGACGCCAATACCAATGGCAACACGCCGAGCACAAATGCTAGCGAAGTCATGATAATCGGGCGCAGACGCAAGCTCGCAGCTTCAATGGTAGATTTAATTAAATCTTCACCGCGATCTACACGCACCTTGGCAAACTCAACTATTAATATGGCGTTTTTTGCAGATAAACCTATTAATGTGATTAACCCGATTTGCGCATAAATATTATTGGATAAAGCCGGCGTAGTTGTAAGCGCAAACACAGCGCCGAATGCACTTATCGGAACGGCAAGCATAACCGATAATGGCACCGACCAGCTTTCATATAATGCAGCCAAAAACAGGAATACAAAAACGATCGAGAACATGAAAATATAAATCGCCATCGAGCCGGCTTTTATTTCCTGGTAACTTAATCCAGAAAATTCATATGTATAACCTTGCGGCAATACTTTGGCTGCAACATCTTTTAATGTTTCTATTCCTTCGCCGGTGCTGTAACCATCGGGAGTGGAACCATCCACTTCGGCAGAGCGAAAAATATTAAAATGCGTTATTAATGGCGCGGTTGAAATGGGTTTGTAACGCACCATTGTACTTAATGGAACCATTTTTCCTGCGGTATCACGAACATAATATTTTTGGAGGTCTGAAATGATTGCGCGCGACGCAGTATCTGCCTGAACAATTACACGGAAAGTAGTATTGTATTTTGTAAAATTACCTACAAGCCTGCTGCCCATAAAAGCTTGTAAAGTATTAAAGACATAAGAAATATTAACGCCCATCATCTGGCATTTTTCTCTGTCAACAGTAAGATCAAATGCAGGAGTGTGCGCGGTAAAATTGCTGTAAGCTGTTGAAGTTGCAGGTTGTTTTTTTAAAGCTGCTACATATTTATTCATCACCGCTTCAAACTGGTGAACATCATCCGTTGTGCTGCCTTGTTGTATCTGGATACTGAAACCTGCGGCTGTTCCCAGACCTCTTATAGCAGGAGATGCATTAACAGTTACGTTTGCGCTTTTAACGCCTGCCTGGGAAATGCGTTTTTTTATAACGGCCATAATCCCGGGAATTTGCAACTCGGGCGTATTGCGTTCGCTCCATGGTTTAAGCATACAAAAAATACTTCCGCCATTGGATGTGGCGCCGCCGCTTAATACATTCAATCCGGAGATTGCATTGTAATGAAGTACGCCCGGAGTTGTGGCAACTATTTCCATTATTTTTCGCAGCAAAGAATCTGTTTGTGTTGTGGCTGTGCCTTCTGGTAATTGTATGCCCATTAATACGCGGCCGCCATCTTCTGACGGAATAAAACCGGTTGGTTTATTTTTGAAAAGAAAAATTGCAGCGGCGCAAATGATTACCAAAACTGCAACAACCCATGCAGATTTTTCAATGCAAAATTTTACTGCATTTGCATATTTGGCTGTAATTTTTTCGAACCATTTATTAAAAGCAATAAAGAATCTTTCGATAAGGCTTGTTTTTTTTGCATCGTGGTTTGTCGGGCGAAGCAATAACGTACACAACGCTGGCGTAAGTGATAACGCAATAAATGCAGAGAGAACAACTGATATTGCAATGGTAATGGCAAACTGCTGATAAAGCCTTCCCGCAATGCCGGGTATAAAACCAACAGGCACAAATACAGATGCAAGTATTAATGCAATAGCAACAACTGGTGCGGAAATTTCTTTCATCGCATTGTATGTTGCTTCTTTAGGCGACATATGTTCGTTGTCAATAAAATGCTGTACTGCTTCTACCACAATAATGGCATCATCTACCACAATACCAATGGCAAGTACAAAACCAAAAAGTGTAAGCGTATTAATAGTAAATCCTAAAGGAATAAAAAATATAAATGTGCTTAAAATAGAAACAGGAATAGCAATAAGCGGAATGATAGTAGAACGCCAGTTTTGCAAAAATAAAAACACAACAACGGCAACCAAACCGAGTGCTTCGAATAATGTTTTTACCACTTCATCAATTGATACGCTGATGATGGTTACGTTCTCAAATGGAATAGAATAATCTACATCTGGCGGAAAAGTTTTTTTCAAATCAGCCAATGCTGCGTATACATTTTTTGCTGTTTGCAATGCATTGCTTGTTGGCAACTGGTATACTAAAATAGTTGTTGCAACTTTGCCATCTGCATAGCCGGAATTCGAATAAGAAAATTTGCCAAGCTCTACGCGTGCTATGTCTTTTACATAAACCAATTCTCCTGTTGCAGGATTATTTTTTACAATTACTTTTTCATATTCTTCTGGCTTATCCAATAAACTGTTTACTGTAATTGTATATTCATTTGTTTGCGAAGACATCTGTGGCGGAGCGCCAACTGCGCCACCGGCTATATAAACATTTTGTTTTTGCAAAGCACTTATAACATCAGAAGGCATCAAACTATATGACGCCATCTTTTTAGGATCCATCCAGATGCGCATACTAAAAGGGTTACCTCTCGATTGCACATCGCCCACACCGGGAACACGCAGCAGCGCATTTAAAATATACGTGTTTGAATAATTATCTAAGAAAGAAATTGAATGCGTTCCATTGGGAGAAAAAATGGCAATGTTCATTAACTGATCCGGGTTGCGCGCGCGCACGGTAACGCCCAACTGGCTTACCACAGAAGGCAAAACCGGTGCTGCAAGGCTTACCCTGTTTTGAACATTGAGTGTTGCTATATTAATGTTTGTTCCAATGTCGAAAGTAACATTAATGCCTGCAGTACCAGTTTGTGTGTTGGTACTTTGCATATACATCATTCCCGAAACACCATTAATCTGTTCTTCAATAGGAACAGTAACAGTTTGCTCAACAGTTTGCGCATCTGCGCCGGTATAACTTGTAGAAACAGAAACACCCGGCGGCGCAATTTTCGGGAATTGATCCAACGGAAGATTAAAGACGCAAATCAACCCTGCAATGGTAAGCACGATGGATATTACAATTGCAGTAACAGGCCTTTTTATAAATGTATTTGCAATCATCCTTGTTGCGGTTTTTCACTTTCTGGTTGCGGTTTATCATTCCCTTTTGCAAGATCACGCGACATCTTTATATCGAATTCCAATTCCGGATCTATATTTTGTTGTTCTACTTTCTTTTCTTTTTCTATTAAGAAATCGTGGTGTGTTTTAAGCCATTCCAATTTTTCTTTTCCGTAAGAAAGGCGAGTGATAGCAACATACAATACCGGCACAACAAATATCGCAATCGTAGATGCAGCGGTCATTCCACCAAGCACGGTAAAGCCAATTGTTCTTCTTGATACTGCACCTGCACCACTTGCAAAAACCAACGGTAAAACGCCCAAGATAAATGCCATGGATGTCATTACTATCGGGCGCAAACGCAAACGTGTTGCTTCTAAAGTAGATTGTAATAAATCCTCGCCTCTGTCTACACGTACTTTGGCAAACTCCACAATCAGTATGGCATTTTTTGCAGCCAATCCTATTAATGTAATCATACCAATTTGCGCATACACATTGTTTGTAAGGCTTGGTACCAACCATAAAGTGAAGATGGCGCCAAACACACCGATTGGCACACCAAGCAAAACTGAAAACGGTACCGACCAACTTTCATACAAAGCGGATAAGAATAAAAACACGAAAGTGATGGAGAATATAAATATATAAATCGTGCTTGAACCAGCGCTTATTTCTTCATGGCTTAATCCGGAAAATTCGTATGCATAACCTTGCGGTAAAACTTTTGCGGCAACATCCTCTAAAGCTTCAATAGTTTGAGTAGTACTATAACCTGTGCCGGAAACACCATCAATTTCTGCGGAGCGAAAAATATTGAAGTGAGATATTAATGGCGCAGTTTCAGTTGGCTTATAAGTTATTAATGTTCCTAACGGCAACATTTTTCCTGCTGTGTTGCGCACATAATATTTGTCCATGTCGCTAACAAGGTTACGGAACGATGTATCGGCTTGCACAACTACGTGAAATGTTCTGTTATAAACAGTAAAATCATTAACGTACGTGCTTCCCATAAATGCCTGTATGGTTGTAAACACATCGCCGATATCAGCACCTAATTTTTCGCATTTATCTCGATCAACAGTTACATTATAACCCGGCGTATGTGAATTATAAAAACTATACGCGCCATTAATAGCCGGGTTTCTATTTGCTGCGGCAACAAAATTTGACACTACTTTTTCGAATGCTTTCAAATCATCATTGGTACTGCGCTGTTCTATCTGAAAACTAAAACCAACAGTTGCGCCAACGCCTGGTAATGGTGATGGTTGAACCACTTCTACATTTGCATCATTAATACCGGCATCTGCAATTCGTTTTCTCAATTCATCAACAATTCCCGGAACTTTTTCGCTTTTTTCTTTCCTGTCTTCCCAAGGGCTCAATTGTAAATAAATAGTTCCGCAATTGGAATTGGAAGCGTTATTAATAACATTCAAACCAGATAATGCAGCATAGTGGCCAACACCAGGAGTTTTACCAATCACTTTCATTAACTGGCTCATTACTTCTACCGATCTAATAGTGGAAGAAGCTGATGGTAATTGATAAGTAACATACAAACTGCCATCATCCTCAGAAGGAATAAACCCGGAAGATTTTTCCATAAATAAAAAGATGGCGGCGATGCATATTATTACAAGCAAGCCAATCATATATTTTGTGGCCTTAATACTTTTTTCTACGCCTTTCACATAATGTTCTGTAATGCGATCAAACCATGCATTAAACTTGTCGAATAATTTTGTACTCCAGCTTTTTTGTTTGTTTTTATCTGTCGGTTTTAAAAGCAATGTGCAAAGCGCCGGCGTAAGAGAAAGCGCGATGAACGCGGATATTATTACAGAAATAGCAATAGTAATTGCAAACTGCTGATACAAGCGCCCAACAATTCCGGGAATGAAACCAACGGGAACAAACACTGCAGCAAGTATTAATGCAATCGCAACAACGGGCGCAGAAATATCTTTCATCGCTTCGTAAGTTGCTTCTTTCGGGCTCATGCCTTTTTCATCCATATAATGTTGCACGGCTTCAACAACAATTATCGCATCATCCACCACAATACCAATTGCCAACACAAAACCAAACATGGTAAGCGTATTAATAGTAAAACCAAGTGGTATAAAAAAGATGAACGTTCCAAAAATAGAAACAGGAATAGCCAATACAGGTATTAATGTTGATCTGAAATTTTGTAAAAATAAAAACACAACAAGCGCCACCAATCCGAGTGTTAATAGAAGCGTTACCACTACATCACTCATGGATACTTTTACCACGGTTACTGATTCGAATGGAACTGTATATTCTAAATCAGAAGGAAAGAATTTTTTGAGTTGCGCTAACTGATCATATACTCCTTGCGCTGTCTTTAATGCGTTGCTTCCCGGTGCCTGGTAAATGCGGAGATAAGATGCACGCCGCCCATCTACAAATGAATTACTGGAAAAACTGAATTTGCCCAATTCAACTCTTGCCACATCTTTTAAATAAACCAATTGCCCGGTTGAATCTGCGGTGGCAGGAAGCGCTTTTACAATGATATTTTCAAATTCAGATACTTTGCTTAAACGGCCATTTACTAAAATACCCAATTCAAATGTTTGTGCGCTCGCCTGCGGCGGCACGCCCGCCGAACCGGCGGCAACCTGCACATTCTGCGAATTGAGTGCATTAATAACATCTTGCGGGCTTATTTTATAAACAGCCATTTTATCAGGGTTCATCCAAACCCGCATACTAAAATTATCGGCAAAACTATTAATAGCGCCAACGCCGGCAACCCTTAATAATGCATCCTGAATATAAATGTTGGTATAGTTGTCAAGAAAAGTAATATCGTGAGAATTTTTCGGCGAATAGATTGCCACCATCATCAACATGCTCGGATTTACAGCACGCACTGTCAGTCCCAATCGCGTTGCTGCAGTTGGAACCAATGGTGTTGCAATGCTTACGCGGTTTTGTACATCCAGCGTTGCAATATCTATATCTGTACCTACATTATAAGTAACATTAATTTGCATGGAGCCATTGTTGCTGCTATTGCTTTGCATGTATTCCATGCCGGGCGTACCATTTACCTGTTGCTCAATTGGCGTGGCAACAGTTTGCTCAACCGTTTGTGCATCGGCACCAATAAACTGGCCGCTTACCTGCACAACCGGTGGTGTGATATCAGGATATTGATCGATCGGCAGGCTTAAAATAGATACGCCTCCGGTAAGCACCAATACGATTGATACCACTATTGCTGTAACAGGTCGTTTTATAAAAGTATTTGCAATCATGTTGCCTTTGCCTTAATCCTTTGGTAACGAAATTATTTTTCTGCTTTTTTAATTTGTGCCTTTGCCGCTTCCATTTTTGCCACCTGTTGAGTCGGCATTTTCTTTTTTTCCTGTAGAATCTGTGGTGGCATTTTTTTCTTTGTCATTGGCATTTTTTCCACCAATAGAAATTGCAGAACCATCATGAATTGCCTGAAGGCCATCAACAATAACATTTTCACCTTCATTAATACCAGACAGCACAACAACGTTCGCGTCAATCGTTTGACCTAATTTTATTTTTCTTTGTATGGCGCGCAACTTTGGTTTTCTGTTGGCAGTATCGGTTTCATTTTTTTTGCTGGTATCCGAACTGCTTTTGCCAGACTTGGCTGATGATGAATTTGCATCGCCGCTTTTGCTCATGCTTGCATCTGCTTTTTCATTAACAATGGTATCTATTGCCACGTACACAAAATATTCTCCCATCTGTTCTACAACAGCTTTTCCAGGTATTACTAATTGTGGTGAAGCATCCTGGTTGTGCACGCGCACAATGCAACTCATTCCAACTTTCAAATCATTTTCAGGATTTGGAAAAACGAGACGGACAACGATGGACCCTGTTTGCGGATCAACCGCGCGATCTATTATTGAAATTTTTCCGGTGTGTGCGTATAAAGTATTATTAGGAAGTAATAATGTAAATAAAGAATCAACCGGCCTTTGTTTTCCTTTTTGAATTTTTTCAAAATCACCCAACTGTTTTTCATTCACTAAAAAATCAACAGCCATTGGATCGTTGGTGGAAATTGTATTTAAAACAGTTTGCCCGACAACTACTAAATTTCCAAGTTTTACCTGGCTAAAACCAATGGTTCCATCGAAAGGCGCATAGATAGTGGAATACGCGAGATTGGTCTTTGCCGTTTTCACCGCTTCCTGCGCAGCTTTTACCTGGCTTTTTGAATTGTCTAACGTAATCACTGCATGATCATATAACTGTTTTGCAACCGCATGGTAATTATTTAAATACACATATCGATCTGCATCCTGCTGCGCTTGCACCTGGTTTCCTTCTGCAACTTTTACATTTGCTTCGGCAGCATCAACAGCAGCCTGGTATAATCTTTTATCAATCTCATATAATTTTTGCCCCTTTTTTACATGCGATCCTTCTGTAAAAAAAATACCGGTTATATATCCCTGCACCTGCGGCGTTAATACTACCTGGCTCAGCGCCTGCGTTGTTGACGGATATTTATCGTAATATAAAACCGGCCTTTTTGTTACCTTAATTACATTAACAGGCGTTGGAGGAACCGGCGGCGCAGTTTTTTGTTTGCATGAAAAAATTGCGCAACAGCTTATTAAAAAAACACTCAATAAAACTCTGTACATAGATGGCTTATTATATTTTGACTGACTAGTATGAAATAATTCCCAATGCTTTTTCCAAATCTATTTTGCTTGATAAAACCTGGTACAATGCATTAATATAACTTGTTTCTGATGTTATTAAATTTGATTCTGCAGTAATAACATTCAGGTACGCAACAATGCCTTGTTTATATTGCAGCTGCACAACAAAATAAACACGCTTTGCCATTTCCACATTGTGCTGCAACACTTCGAGGTTGTATAAATTGCCTCTGTAACTTGCCATTGCAGAAGTATATTCAGAATAAATCTCGGATTTCAAATCAACTTCGCTCCAATCGAGTACACGTTCCTGCAACTTTGATTTTTGGACATTATGCACGCGCGCAAAACCAGTAAAAACAGGAAGGCTTAATGAAACACCAACCAATGAATTCGGATATGCATTTCCATATAAATTTGCATAAGAATTATTTTCAAACTCATAATTATAAGTATAAAATGCGCTTGCAGTTGGCAACCATGCATGTTGATAATAATCAGTAACCAAATGCTGCAAACTCTTTGTAGTTTGAAGTTGTTTAAATTCAATCCGCTTTTCATATTGCAATTGTTGCGTGGTATCAAAAGCAATATCATTTTTCATTTCGAGCGTATCAAAATTTACATTGAATTGTTTTTGCGGCGGATAACCCATTAACTGTTTCAACGAAGCATATTCAGGAATTACATTTTCCATTTGTTGCCTCAATGATGCTTTGGAATTATTAAGCGTGATGGTTGCCTGTTCATAATCTGTTTCATCAACAATGCCACCAACATATTGATGATATGAATCTGTAACATTTTGCGCCAGGCGCACCGTATCTTCTTTCAAGACATTAATCTGCTCCAGCGTAAGCAACAAGTTATAAAACGCTTTGCTTACAGATGCAACCACATAAATTTTTGTGCTGTCAGTAATTTGCTGCGCCTGCCTTAAATAATAAGGTGCAGTTTTACTTGCATATAAAAGGCTCGGGCTAAAAATTGCCTGCGTTACAGATAATTGCGGAATGGCCGTATTTGAAATCCCTGTTCTTTCTCTAAGCGGCGCGCCGGGCGTTGCACTGTCGGTTATAAAAGATGTGGGCAACTGTAAATAATGGGTAAATGTTCCATTAATACCAACCTGCGGGTACCAGCCAGCGGTATTAATGGCGTTGGTTAATTTGGCAATAGACACATTAATGTTTGCCTGGTTCAATTGCGGCTGGTGTGCCAGTGCATAATCAATACATTGCTTAAGCGTTAAAAACTGGCTTGTATCGTTTGTGTTTTTATTTTGTGCAAAGCTGTTTGTTGATGCTATTAATAAACCTATAATAAATAATAAACTTTTCATTCTTATAATAAACAAATGCATTTTGGTTGAAACCATGCGTTACTTTTTTTTAATAAATTTTGATATTGCAAATAGTAAACCCTTTTTATAAAGACAATAAAAGAAGGGTTCAAAAAGATCAGGGAGTTTGTAAGGATAGCGGCGTAAAAGTAAATAATTAAATATACACTTCCGCTTTAGTAAAAGTCAATTTTTTATATCCGGTAAAAAATGATTATTTGTCGGTTAATAAAAATTTCTATTAATAGCCAATTCTTATTTTCTACAACTTGGCATGAATATCTCATTAATATCTACACAACCATAAATCAATTCAACCCGTACTAAAAATTTAAAAATCGATATAACCTGTCTATCTTAATAAAATCAACCATAACAAAGCTAATTACCGTTGGTGCAATGCTTATATTGCTTGCGCCTGTTTGCGTTTTCGGGCAAATACAAAATCCCGATACGGCAAAAGTGCGGCAAAAAGACCTCATCGATATTTTTTCAAAGTACATTCATTTTAAAAAGTCAAAAATTCCGAAAGAAAAAAAAGTTTATTTTTCTTTTCTTCCATTATCTGGCGCAACCAATAATGGAAACAGGTTTATTGTATCTTCTTTCAATGCCACTTTTCGTTTGGGCGATTTAAAAAGTACCAATCTTTCCAGCGTTTATTTTATTCCATATACTAATTTAAATACGCGGTGGGGTTTTATTATTAAACCAAATATTTATACAAAAAGCAACAAATGGAATTTTAATGGCGACCTGCGCATTATACATAATGACGTAGATACTTACGGGCTTGGTGCAAACACATCTGATGATAATGAAAATACGATTTCAAACCAACAAATACGCGCTTACTTAAATGCAAACAGGCAGGTGCGAAAAAACTTTTATATCGGCCTTGGCACAAGCCTCGATTTTTTTTATGACATCAGGCAAAGCCAGCCATTAACGCCGCCAAGTGATTTTTCAAAATACGGATATGGTACAGGAAGCACGGTAACATCAAACGGCATAGGCCCGAATTTTTTATACGACAGCCGCGCCAACTCCAACAACCCGATTGATGGGATGTATTCATCACTTTCATTTCGCGTTTACCCAACTATATTAGGCAGCACCTACGGATGGACTTCTATTTATTTTGATAACAGAAAATATCTTTCATTAAGCGATCACTGGCATTCTGTACTCGCATTTTGGGGCGTTTATTGGGGCACTTACGGCAACGTGCCATATCTCGATTTGCCAACAACCGCAGGCGATGTAAGTGAAAAAATTGGCAGAGGTTATGCGCGCTGGAGATATCGCGGAAAACAAATGTTGTATACAGAAGCAGAGTATCGTTTCGATATTACGGCAAATGGTTTTTTGGGTGGCGTTCTTTTTTCAAATCTGCAAACTTATACAGAACCAACTACCAACCGGTTTCAAAATTTATTGCCTGCAGTGGGCACAGGTTTGCGTATTAAGTTCAATAAGAAATCCAATGTAAATGTTGCGCTTGATTTTGCGGTGGGCAAAGATTCTTTCAACTGGTATTTAACGCTGGGAGAATTTTTCTAAATATTAAATAGCAATGTCTGCTTTAAATTGTTCAAACAAATCCATAATTTCTTTTGCAGGAATTGTAGGCGAATAGAACGCGATTGGATCTTTAATTTTCCCATTTTCTTTTTCATTATTCCACGTTATATAAATTTCTTCTTTTCCCGGAAATTCTTTGGTAAGAAATTCTGCAATGGGCAATAATATATTTTGGATATCAATTAATTTTTGCAAACGCATAAAGCGCGGCAATGGAAAAGTATAAATAAAACCGCCAATTGTAGCAGATGCTGAAACTACGGCCATGTTCACGTTTTTTATTAATCCAAATTTACCGCGAAGCGCTGAAAATGACAACTGGCGCGGCTTTTCTTTGCCGGTAAAATTTATACGTTTACCTAAAATCAAAACTGTTGTTTCAATTTATTGCGATAAAATTATTTTATTATTAACATTCATGTCCCGGATATTTCACACGGATGGGTTTATAATTTCTCAGTAAGCAAAATATTTTATTTGATTTGTGCTGCATTTTTTCTGGCATACATTTTCTATTAATGATGATAACAAAGTTATTAATAAACACCTAAAAATATTTTATGCGTACTAAAAATTCGAAAGCTTCCACAATGAAAATGCTTACAGAAAATGACATTGTTTTGTTTCCAAAAAGAAAAAAAATAAACAGTAAAAAATACCGTTTTGATAATGATAGCATTGATGATGATAATGAAGAAATCAATAATGATTTAATAACTGATTTTTCTTACCGTGATGAAAATGAAGACAAAGATGAGTTTGGCGGAAGAACAAAATATCAATCAGTTTGGAGAAACGGAAATATTTTAAATAGCGGATTGCGATATATATAAATCCAATTTAAAAATTATTAATAACCGGATTTTTATTAATCCGGTTTTTTTTATGCCTTGCAAAAATGATTTATTAATAAAATAAAAAAAGGTGTACTTTTTTTGGAAATACACCTTTTATAAAAACGGAAAATTTATTTATGATTTAAAGTATCAACATTTTTTTTAACCGAATCTTTTTTCAATTTAGAATATGCTGTATCTGCAAGCGATGGATTTGTTGCATCACTATTTCCAGGTATTGTAGTTTTTGCAGGATCATCACTTTGCGTTCTACCAGTATTGTCTGAACATGATAAAAATAAAAGCGTAAGTATTGTTGATAGAATTACTGTTGTTCTCATTGTGTTTATTTTTTTATTAATAAATCAGGCAACCAATTCTGTAATATCAATTTTATCGAGATAATGATTAAGCTCGCTTGTGTTTGTAAAACTGCGTATATAAGTTATCGCACATTCTGTATGTTGAAAATAAATTTCTATATACAAATTATTTAGCTGCATCAGTTTTACCCAATGGCAACTCTCTTCTCTTATATCAAGATCAACAGCTTCAAAACAAATTAATCTCATTTTATTTTCCCAATCAAGATTATCAAACTCGAAGCTGGTCATGATATAAGCGTTTTGCAAAAGTTGTAAGTCAAAGCACATGCCGCTATTGGCGCATTAATATTTTAATGTATTGATTTTTATATTTTGCTATAATAATAAAAAATTGCTAATTAATTCTCCAAATAACATTAAGACGAATAAAAATTAAGCAGCGTAAAATGAAAAAAAGATTAATGGCGGGAAAATTTTTTCTCATTGCAAGTGCGTAAAATTTACCCTTTTTATAAAAGGAAAAATGCACAAAATTTAAAGTGAATCAAATTTGAAAGCATTTGATGATAAAATTGCTGCACAAAAACAATAACGATTCGTATTAATACGATCGGGTAAAAATTTTTTCTCTGGCATACGTATTGATTTTTATTTTAAAACAATTGCCATGACAGACGAAAAAAGAACCGTAATAAATTTCAGGAACCCTAACGATGTAATCTACTGGTCGAAAAAATGGGAGATAAGCCCAAACTCATTATTCACTGCATACATGCAAACAAGAAGCGATAAAATAGGATCTATAAAAGCGTATTTAAGAACAATCGGTTTTGCTTTATAACAACATTTATTTTTTTAACCAACTAAAATAATTTTATGGTTAATTTTATTTTACAAATTGTATTTCGTGCTGTTTTATTAATAACCCTTTTTATTTATTCAGCCACCCACCGGAAAAACCTGCAGCAACAAGGCCAGTAATAATGTAAGGGCATTTTTTCATAATTGTCCAAAGTAATTCTGTCTGGTAGTTTTCTATCATGATAACAATCGGTCCCTGGTTCAATCCAAATTTCCAGGGAGAAACCCAGCCATTTGTATTGATTGTTTTTTCGGGAAATGTTGGATTAAAGCTCGCATCAAATCCATACAAGCGGTGTTTTTTTAAATTTAATTTTTCAATGGCGTGGCGTATTGTATCGGTAACAATTTCCGGCGCAAATGGTAAAGATGCAACAACTGCCCAAGGAGAAATTGTTCCATCATCCGGCCCGAAAGGCACGCCACGCGCGATGTAATCATTAAATACTCTTTCTATTCCATCTACATCAAGCACAATATTTCCCGGCCCGTCGCTCGCTGTAAAGCCCCAGCCAAATTCATTATAATGTTCAAACTGTTGGGGATTTTCAATAGCATACTGCCGTTGAATATAAGTTGCGCGTTTGCTGTTTTCAAAATAATCAAATCCAATTTTTGTATTGAATGCATCCATAATTCCACGAAAGTCAATCCACATGTGCGAAAACTGGTGAATGAATAATGGCCCCGCATATAAATATTCTGTGCCGTATATTTTTTGCAAATTAAATGTTGATGTCCATTTTTTGTAACCATCAACTGCAATCGGAAATGTTGGCGAACCAAGTGCAAGCACATACATTAATAATGCTTCACTATAATTTTCATCCCATCTAAATGGAAGAAAACCTTTTTCCGGTTGCCATCCATGCGCTAATGTTATATCATTATTTAATGCCCATTGCCAATTGATTCGGCGGTATAATTCATCAGCTAATTTTCTTAATTCAATTTCATTTTTATTATCACTATCAAAATAAGTTGCGGCCGATAACACACCTGCAATAAAAAAAGTGGTATCAATAGTTGAGAGTTCGCAATCCCAGGTTCTTTTACCAGTTTGCATATCAAGAAAATGATAATAAAAACCCTGGTAACCTGTTGCATCATTTTCAGTGCCTTGCTTGCTGTTGTAAAAAAAAAGAAGGATTTTTAAAATGCGCTCAACAGCATTTTCGCGGGATAGAAATTTTTTTTCAACACCAATAATATATGCGCTGATGCTCATGCCAACCACAGCAATGCTCGATGGAAAACCAGGTTGTGTTTTATCTGCAATTAATCCCGTAACTGAATTTACTTCGTGCAAAAAATAATCAAACGTTTCACGTTGCAGGTTATTCAGCATTTCTTCATCCGTGCCTTGCGGGTTTAATATCGGAAGCATTGTATTTTTTTTATCACTCATATTGTTTCTATAGTTACCAACGCAGTTGCCTGCGGCTGCAATTCAATTTGTAATATAATATTTCCGTTTTCAAAAGTATATAAAATCTGTTCTTTTATTAATGCTGATGCAGATTCTAATTGTTGTACTTCACCTGGTTTTAATGTTTGTGGTTTGCCCATTGCAACCCACGCGGCTGTTGCGTTTGCATGTGTGTCATCAATTTTTTCTACAAAAATATTTATAACACTTTTTATATTATTAAGTTGAACAGATATCAATTCTTTTTTAATTGCATGCGTTGGCAATGCAGAATTGGTTAATAAAATATGATACGTATTTTTTTCTTTTTTATTAATAACCCACGCATCAACTGTCGGATGGTTTCCTTCAACAGAAAAAATATTTTCGCCGAGGCGATGTAATAATTCATAAGCGCGGTAAGATGGTTTTGGAATTCCATAAATAGTTAATAATCCAAAACCACCATGAAAAGGCATGGACGAAAAATAATTTTCTTCAAAAATATCTGAGAACGTCCAGTAGCTGTAACCCTGCGCCAGCCCGCGCGCTTCCATAATTGTTTTTGTAATGTAAGCGGCTGCATAAGGCAAATCATGCAACTCATCAAACGGGTTTGATGATGTACTCCATTCGGTATAATACACAGGTTTATCGCCGGCTTTTTCTCTTGTTGCGGCAGCCTGATCTCTTAAAACACTTCGCTTGCTTGCTGCAAGTTGCGCAATGGTATCATCGCCTGGTTTACCAAATGCATCTGTTGGATAATGATGTGTTGATATAAAATCATAAGGCACATTATTATGGTTACAAAAATAAATGAACTCATTAATCCATGCATTTTCTGCAGTTGCCGGCCCGCCGACTTTTAATTGTGCATCTACATTTTTTATAGCGCGTGCGGAGTGTTGGTATAAAGAAAAATAATCCTGTTGCGTGCCTGTCCAAAATGCGGAAAGATTTGGTTCATTCCATATTTCAAAAAACCATTCGCGAATTTTTTCAACGCCATATCTTTCTTTCCAATGCTCAACCAATTTATTTATTAATGTTTCCCAAGCCGCGTAATCCCGCGGTGGCGTTATGTTTCCTTTGTAATGAAAAACAATCGTATCGCCCGATGATAACATTAATGGCATGAATGAAAATTCTATAAACGGGTTCATTCCTATTGATAATAAAAAATCGCAAATCTGATCTGCATTAAAAAAAGAATAAACGGCCTGATCCATTTCATCCACCAAAGTTCCCATATCATCAGATAAAATTCCATGGAAACGAACGTGCATAAAACCAAGTTCATTATGGCAACGCGTTAATTGTTTTTGATAATCTGCGCGCAATGCAAGCGTTGCATGGCCGCTGCCAATTGTATGTTCCCAATAATGCGGAAATGCAGTTTGCGCGCCATTCAAATCACAATTAAATTGAGCCATAAAATTGATAAACGATTTATAAATTTATTTATGCCGTGATATTAAATCATTAATCATTCCAGAAAAATATTTGCAAATGTTGTTTTGTTATTGGTATGCTAATGAATTTTTTATTTGCCCAACTTGTCATTTATTATTCCAAACTTTTCAGCAAAGATTATTTTTCACATTTCACACTTTCAAATTTTCACATTAATTTTTTTGTCCGATCATTTTGTTCATTAATCATCATCAGTTGCGTCGCACACTTGTACATAAATACTTTATTCAGCAATTGTCTGAATTGGGATTTATCAGACTTGGGGTATTAATAGGATTTTGATTAATTAAAAAATTTATGTTTCTCATTGCCATTGGTCGCCTGACCAACAACAGCGATTTTTTACTTTTTACTTTTTACTTTTTGTTTGCTTCTTTTTGATTATTAATAATTGAAAGATTTTATAAAGTTGTTCATCTGTATTAATAAAAAAACCGCCTGTTAAAAGGCGGTTTTTTATTTTATAAAACTGTTTTATTTTATTGAACAATAAAACGGTTGCGTGAAATAATCTGGTTGTTTTGTTCCATTACGATAACGTAATAACCCGGGCGCAACTTGGTTTTCACGTTACTCAAAGAGTAATTGTGAGTTCCTGAAGTTTGCACGCCAAGTGCTGCGTTATGTAAAGTTTTTCCATTTAAATCTATAATCCTGATGCTAACATTTCCTTCTTTAGCAAGATTATAAATTGCCGTTGCATTTGTGCCCGACATTGGATTTGGAACAACACTTAATGTGTTTACAACTTCAGTTTCTATTGAATTATCTGCAGACAAAGCATTGTTTTCAAAAGAAATTCCTGAACCGGTTCCTCCAGTAATGTTTGCAGTAAAATCCTGCACATCACCAAAGGAAATTGTTGCACAAGGATTGGTACTTGCAGTGCTGTAACTCATTTGTATACGAATTCTTGTCGCACCATTTTTAGCGCCAGCAGGCACAGTGAATGATCCTGTTGCAGTTCCTGTTCTTGTAGATTTTAATGACAACACTGTTTCACCTGTTCCGTTCAATGTGCCATCAATATTATAATCAATATACACAGTCCATGTTTCAGCATATTTGGTGCTCGCGAAACCAGGCGTTAATGTTACTGTATATTTTGTGCCGGCAACAAGGTTTGTACTTGTAGTTGTAAAGTTGCCATAACCACCATCGTTTGTTGCAGTATGGTTAATGCTTCCAAGAACAACTGTTTTAATGTACTCATAAGTTGTAGTGCCTGAAGATGCGCAGTAAACAACTGTTGAATTTGCAGCGGTAGTAAATGAATCAAGCGCACTGAAAATACTTGTGCCGCTTGCGCAAACTGTTTCTACTTCAAAGTAATATTTAGTGCTTGCTGCAAGGCCGGTTAATGCACGTGAATTTGTAGTGATACCAGTTATTGCAGTGTATGATGCTGCAGTTGAAGCTTTGTATTGCAACGTATAACTTGTTGCACCTGAAACAGCCGCCCAGCCTGTTGTTGCGCCGGTTGTAGTTATTGATGAAACGGTTAATGCAGTTGGTATTGCGCAAGTTGCTGTTGCAGTTGTTGTGAATGAATCAAGCAGACTGAAAGCGCTTGTTCCGCTTGCACAAACTGTTTGCACTTCAAAGTAGTATTTAGTGCTTGCAGTTAAACTGCTTAATGCATAAGTTGGCGTTGTTAATCCAGTTACTGTTGTTAATGCAGCAGTTGAAGTTCCCCATTTGTAAGTATAACTTGTAGCATTTGCAACTGCAGTCCAACTTGTTGTTGCGCTGCTTGTTGTTATTGATGAAGCAGATAATCCTGTTGGTATTGCACAAGTTGCAACGGTTGCTGTTGTGAATGAATCCAAAGCACTGTATGCGCTGCTTCCGCTTGCACAAACCGCCAATACTTCAAAATAATATTTGGTTGAAGCTGCAAGCCCTGTTAGTGTATCGCTTGCTTTTGTTAATCCTGTAACTGTTGTAAATGCAGAAGCAGTTGATGCTTTATATTGTAATGTATAGCTTGTTGCATTTGTAACAGCAGTCCAGCTTGTGGCTGCAGAAGTAGTTGTAATTGCTGAAGGCGTTAATCCTGTTGGAACGCCACAACCTGTTACATTAACTTGTCCTGCTGCCTGGAACGCCTGTATAATTCCGTAACCACTGATGTTATCATAACCAGTTCCTTCAACATCCAACGCAGTTGATGTAAGAATTGTTCTTACCTGTGCTGGCGTTAATGCCGGGTTAGCAGATAATATTAATGCAGCAATTGCACCAGCATGCGGCGCTGCGCAAGATGTTCCATAAAAAGGATTTAATCCTGTAGAAGATCCTAATGTTGTAGAAACCCCATCAGCTGCAGTTAAATCTGGTTTTGAACGTGTTGTTCCGCCGCTTGTTGCAAACAAAACATTACCAGATGTAATTGCAGAACCATCTGCATTATAAAAAATTTTGCGTGGGCCATCAGATGAAAAAGGTTCTACTTTACTTGTTGATACAAACGGTCCAGGATAAGGGCCGGTTGGATATCCTGTTGTAAACGCAGCAGCAGCTGGCGCTGCAGCCATACAAAACGCATTAGCAGCACAAGCGTGCCCTGTTGTTTGTCCGTTTGTTGCAACAGTTAATGTTCCCCTGTTTGTATTTAAATGTATTGCTCTTACAGCTGCACCGGTTGCTTTAAATACAACCAAACGATCGCCGCTTACAAGTGTTTTTGCAGAAATTTCTTCGTAAGGATTTTGTGTTCCTGTCTGCACATTTGTTGATGAACTTTTTACTTTTCCTGCAGCGCTAACCAAGAAAAGATCGTAGTCATTTGATGATGCGCCCCAAGGATCGCTCCAGTTCAAATTATAAACTTCACCAACTGCTTTAATGATGTCGCCATTAACAGGCGCAGAAACAGTTCCGAAATTATGAACAGTGCCAGCTTTGGTGCTGCCAGCAAATGTTGCAGAACCAGCATCATTAAAATCTCCTTCAAAAACACCAGAGGTTCCTTTGGTTAATGACCCTGAATTGCCTGCTGCAGAAAAATATAATGCTCCTGATGCAGTTACTGTATTAACAGCCTGCGCAGTTACGCCATCCTGAAAAGCGGGCTCATCAAAATAACCAACATCATCCAAAATAATATTGCAACCATAGGTATTTCTTAATGCAAGAATGTTTGTAGCAAATCCTGCTTCACTTACATCTGCTGTTGCAAAATATAAAGTTGCTGCCGGTGCCAAATCATGAATAACCTGCAACATTGCACGGCCTTCATCTTCACCACCAGAATAATCCTGCACAACAGTTACCGGTGTTGTGTATCCATCCGGGTTTCCTGCGCCTGGTAAATCGCCGCTGGTAATATCTGCCGGTGCGCCGCCTGATGCATTATAACTATCGGATAATACTCCAATTTTAATTCCTTGTCCAAGGTATCCGTATGTTTTTCTTACATCAGCAGCACGGTGTGCCGTATCTCCCTGTGAGTTCGTTTTGCCGATTAATGTACTTTGATTATTAATATAAGCAGTCAATTTTGCTTTTACATTTGCAACGCGTGCTGCAAATGGAACGTTTGATTTTTTATTATTTTTTCCCTGATCAACAACCATTGATCTTACCGCAGGTTCAATAAATTTTACTTCCGGTAAAGCTGCAATGGATTCTACCGCAGATAAATTTGCTGCAGCACGAACAGTATGGTATTGTTCAGATGCATAAATAATTTGCCCGCCAAGCGATTTTATTTTTGATAAAAACGTTTCTGTAATATCAGCTTTAATATCAACTTTTAAAGTGCCTGTAAGATCGGCGTGAACATTTGCACGATCAAGCGAAACGCCTTTCACCATTAGTTCTCCGCGCCTTTCACGCACGGCTTGTAATAGGCGTGAATCTATTTTTCGTTGTGTTGGTGTGCGGCTGCTTTTTTCCTGTAATAATAACTGAATCTCCTTCATGGTGCGAGGGCTTACCTGCGCCATGGATCGTTCGCCTGCAAATAAAATAATTGTAATGAATAGTAAAGCAATTAGTTTTTTGTTTGGATTCATGATTGGTGTTTTGGGTTAAAATTTTAAGTTAGCAAATTAAATTACGGAGTAATGATTGTTAATTAAACGGATAATAAAATTGTGGTAGTGTTAGTTGCTTTGCATTAATGTAAATTGGTTTTGGTTATTAATAATTGATTTTCTCATGATGTATTTAAAGCAGTTGCTGATCAAAAATAAACGGCGCCAACCTGTAAAAGTTTGAACGCTTCATTAATGTAAAATATAAAACCTGCTGATGCCAGCTTTGTTATTGCTGAAAAAAAAGATAAACAAAGTATATAAACGGAGTGTAAATTTTTATTTCATTACTATTTTTTAATTAAAAAATTATTTTAAAAAAATTGTATGGCATGCATTTTTACTTACTAACAACATATAAATGGTATATAAAACAACTTTGTAAAAGCACATGAAATAACATTGCGGAGAGGAGGTGATAAACCAAATATATCTTTTTTAAATGGAATAATAATCCGTAGAAAATTTAATTTTAAAATTTTGTTTTAAATCAACTTTGGGTTGATAATTAAATTTGAGTACAGAAATTTAAAATTGCAGCAGTTTGTTTTTTATTAATAAAGCAAAGATTATGGCTTATAAAATTTCAAGCGTTTTCGTAGTAATAATTGGTTTATTGATGGGTTTCAAAAAGTTGCCGCAGCAGCCAAAATTTAAATGTGGCGAATACCAGGCAACTCATAATGGATTGAAATTTATCATTAATATAAAAAGCGATTCTTCTTTTCAATATAAAAAAATACAAAAATTGCCGGTTGAATATACGTATGGAAAATGGCGGATTAATAAAAATGTATTAATACTAAATTCAGTTCCAGATACGCTCAAATTCAGATCTGGCCGCTATTTAGGCGCTTATGTATTTTTTGAAAATCAAAAATATTTTATTAAAAACGATAAAATAGCAGACAAAAATAATCGTGAAATGGAATACAGTTTGAACGACTCAACTGTGAAATCGTTATAAAACCTTGATGATATTCTTGCACAAAAAAATTATAAACATTAAATCTGCATTTGTTCAATCATATAATATTTTTGATTGCGATTATTGCTCATTAATAAACTAACGTATAAGTGTGCGACGCCACCGAAGATGATTAATGGATTGAAGCTTGGACAAAAAATCATTCATTAATGAAACAAACTGTTAGAATTTTTAATGCAGCTTGGCTTGTTAATGAGTGAATTTTGCCGACAGCATTGAGCATTATATTCCACACACAGGTTATGGATTTTACAGCGATTATTGATGGCGAAAACTGTTTCAGGGATAAATGCGCGTGTATTTACTTCTTTTAATCAAATAATATTTTGCAAATTATTAATGGCATGTTTTTTTAAAGAGTGGGTTACAAAACTTATTAAAAACTCTTAAAAAAAAGCGTCATGAAAAAATTAATTTTAACGGGAACAGTTGCTGCGTGTATGTCTTTTATTGTTGGTTGTGGCAACTCAACTTCATCAACAACATCGGCAGACAGCACGAATAAAACAAGCGCAGACACAACTGCAGCAATGTCGTCTTCAACTAAAGATACTTCAAGTTCTACAACATCAACAGTTGACCAAACAAGCAGCGATTTTGCAATGAAAGCTGCAAAAGGCGGCATGGCTGAAGTGGCAGTTGGTAAAGTTGCAGAACAAAAAGCAACATCAAAACGCGTAAAAGATTTTGCGATGATGATGGTGACTGATCATACAAAAGCAAATGATGATTTGAAACAGAGAGCAACTGCACTTAATATAACTTTGCCTGCAGGCGTTGCGGATGATGATCAAAAAATGATTGATAAATTAAGCGCAAAATCAGGTGCTGATTTTGATAAAGCATACATGGATATGATGCTTGATGATCATAAAAAAACTATTGATTTATTTAAAACGGAAGCAGCAAGCGGCACAAATGCATCGCTGAAAGATTTTGCTACAAGCACGTTGCCAACATTGCAAAAACACCTTGCAGAAGTACAAACTATCACTAATAAAAAATAAGATATTGCAATTGGAATTTTAATTGAAATAATAATTAATAATTCACTTGCAGAGAAAGGCGGCTATTTTATAGCCGCTTTTTGTTTTATTAATAATCTATCCGGCAATTTTAAAAACAAATTCTTAATTGAGAAAATAGAGAACACTTCATAACTAGTAAAATTGAAATCAAAAGATTATTATCTTTAAATGAAACTACTGTTTATGAACAAACTCTTTTATTTGTGTTTGATGTTAACTTTTTTGTACGCATGCAACAATAAACCAGCTTATAAAAAAAGTTTTGTTGATGTAAGCGGCATTGATTCTTCTATAAAACCCGGCGATAATTTTTTTCGTTATGTAAATGGCCGCTGGTACGATACTGCAAAAATTGCTGATGATCAAACTGGCGTTGGTTCTTACATGTTCCTTAATATTCCGCAAAAACAATTGTTGCAAAATATATTGGACAGTGTTTCAAAAATTACCAATACGCCAGGAAGCGTTGATCAGAAAGTGGGTGATTTTTATGCATCTGGCATGGATACTGAAACTATTAACCGGCGCGGGTTTCAGCCGGTTCAGCCAATACTTTTGCGCATTGATGCTATTAATGATATGGCAGCTTTTATGCAATTTGTTGCTATAGAAATGAAAGCAGGAAACCGTTCTGTTATAAGTTTTGGTATTGCTCCTGATAATAAAAATGGCAATATTAATATCGCGCAATTTTATCAATCGGGCATTGGTTTGCCAGAGCGTGATTATTATTTTAAAACTGATTCATCTTCACTTAATATTCAACAAGCGTATAAAAAATATATTGGTACGTTGTTTCAATTAACCGGAAGTGATGCAACTACTGCAACAAAAAATGCAGACATTGCTTACACCATCGAAAAACAAATAGCAGCTTCGCACAAAACAAATATTGAACTGCGTGATGTTGATGCCAACTATCATAAAGTAGCTGTTGCTTCTATTAATAAATCGCAACCCAATATTGGTTGGGAAACATTGCTTGCAAATCTCGGTGCAAAAACTGATTCTGTTAATGAAGCGCAACCGGCTTACTATGATAAATTAAATGCATTACTAAAATCTGTTTCTATTAATGATTGGAAAATTTATTTAAAAGCCACTACGTTGCAAAACTATACTGACGCACTGAGCAAACCTTTTGTTGATGCTTCATTTGAATTGACTAAAGTATTATCAGGACAAGCAGTTCAAAAATCGCGCAAGCAAATTATGACTGCAAATGTTGACAGTCATTTAGGCGAAGCCTTGGGACAATTATATGTAAAAAGATATTTTAATGAAGATGCAAAAAAACGTGTACTTGCATTGGTAAACAATTTGCAAAAATCTTTTGAAAACAGGATTAACCATCTCGACTGGATGAGCGACAGCACAAAGCAAAAAGCAAAAGAAAAATTATATGCGATTGATAAAAAAATCGGCTATCCTGATAAATGGCGCGATTATAATAAAGTGCAAATTGACAGAACAAAATATTTTGAAAATTTACTTTCGCTCAATCAAAATGATTATCAGTATTTATTGGCAAAATTGAATAAGCCGCTTGATAAAACAGAATGGAGCACAACGCCGTCAACAGTTACGGCTTATAACAATTCATCACCAAATGAAATTGTTTTTCCTGCAGGTATTTTACAATTTCCTTATTTTGATTTTGCAGCTGATGATGCTATTAATTATGGTGGAATCGGAATGGTGATTGGCCATGAACTCACACATGCGTTTGATGATCAGGGCGCGCAATATGATAAAGATGGCAATGTAAAAAAATGGTGGACGAATGAAGATTATGAAAAATTTAGAGCAAAAACAAAAGCGGTAATTGACTTATACAGTTCGTTTACAATTTTGGATACTGTGCATATTAAAGGTGGCTTAACAGTTGGCGAAAATACTGCAGACAACGGCGGCGTTGCTCTTGCTTACGATGCTTTTAAAATGACGGATGAAGGAAAAGATACAACAACAAAAATTGATGGCTTCACATCTGATCAGCGTTTCTTTTTATCCATTGCAAGAATATGGCGCGTAAAAACAAGGGATGCATTTTTGCGTATGTATGTAAACACCAATCCGCATTCGCCGGCGATGTGGCGTGTAAATGGTTCATTAATGAACTTTGCTCCTTTCTATCAAGCATTCAACGTTCAGCCTGGCGATAAAAATTATAAGCCAGAAGATCAACGAATAAAAATTTGGTGAGCCTTGATTTATGAAGATTAATAAATAAAAGAGATAAAACAAGAATTTACAAAATTGACCCGCGTAACGGCGGGTTGTTTTTTTTGTAAAAATAAATTTATTAATAATCGTTCTTCATGATTGCTGAATATTCATTTCTTCCGAATAATAATTTAAACTGACTTATTAATAACAAAACTTGGTTATTAATATGGAAAAATGAATAATATGGGAAGCTGTTCCCAAAAAAAGAATAATCAGCATTTTAATAAAATCACAAATTATTACTTATCAAATAGTTGGTATAATGGCATTTGTATTGAAATTAAACTGTTCTTAAAATTTAATCACACAAACCCTTGTACCATGAAACAAGTATTACACCCGTCAAAAAAAGCAATTGCGAAATTGTTTGTTCTTACTCTTGTCTTAAGTTTTTCTTTCAAAATTACAAACGCACAAACTTCTCCGAGATGGACAAGTTTTAGTATTGAAGAGCAAAGTAAAAGTATTATAAACCTTTGCTGGTCTGTTGACCAACCAAAAAATAATAAAGAATTCATTGTCCAAAAAAGCAGTGATTTAAAAATCTGGAAAGTTATTGGCCAGATAAAAAATAACACAAAAGAAAATAATGCGGATTATAGATTTAATGATAAACACCTTGACGAAGGAATGAATTATTACAGGATACAGCAAAGAGATATTTATGGAAACATAAGTTACTCCGTGCTAAAAGTTTTTGATAACACGATGTCATCAGAATTAGTGTACAACAAAAAGTAACAGGTTTATATTAATCTTATCCCGCTTCAAACAAAATTTAAAAATCATTGCGAACTAAAAACGCAATGATTTTTTTGTTTTAAAATTAATCTTCTTACAAATCTTTAAATAAAAAAAACCCGCTACAAGAGCGGGTTGTATAAAATTTTATGCGGACCGGACGGGACTCGAACCCGCGACCTCTGCCGTGACAGGGCAGCATTCTAACCAACTGAACTACCGATCCAAAAAATTTATTAAAGACTACTATTAATCTCTTTTTTTGGGATGGCAAAGATAAGAGAATTTTGATTTTTACCAACAAAACTTTCTAAGTAAAATATGCTTACCTTAATTTTACATTTTATACATCAATTATGCCTCTAGATAAAAACCGTCAGTTTCTCGATTTTGAAAAACCCATCAAAGACTTATTTGATGAAATTGATAAGCTGCGCCAAACCGCAGAAAAAACAAAAGTTGATTTGAGTGATTCCGTGCGGAAACTGGAAGAACAAGTGGTTGAAAAACGCAGGGAAATTACAAGCCACCTTACAAGCTGGCAAAAAGTACAATTGAGCCGTCACCCGGATCGTCCTTATACTTTAAAATACATTGATAAAATGTGTGACAATTTTGTGGAGCTGTTTGGCGACAGAAATGTGAAAGACGATAAAGCAATGGTTGGTGGCTTTGCACAACTTGACGGGCAAACCGTAATGATTATCGGCCAGCAAAAAGGAACGAATACAAAAATGCGCCAGATGCGCAATTTTGGTATGGCCAATCCAGAAGGTTATAGAAAAGCTTTGCGCTTGATGCGCTTGGCGGAAAAATTCAATAAGACCGTTATTACATTAATAGATACGCCCGGCGCTTATCCCGGAATGGAAGCAGAAGAACGCGGACAAGGTGAAGCCATTGCCAGAAATATTTATGAAATGATGCGTTTAAAAGTTCCTATTATTTGCGTTGTTATTGGCGAAGGCGCATCTGGTGGGGCTTTGGGCATTGGTGTTGGCGACCGTGTTTATATGCTTGAAAATTCTTGGTACACCGTTATATCTCCAGAAAATTGTAGTTCTATTTTATGGCGCAGTTGGGACCAAAAAGAAAAAGCAGCGGAAGAATTAAAATTAACTTCTGATAACATGCTTGAATTTGGATTAATAGATGGCATCGTTCCCGAACCACTTGGCGGCGCACATTGGGATTATGCAGAAGCTGCTGCCATGCTTAAACCCAAGCTGATAGAAACTATTAATGAATTAAAACAACAATCGCCAGAATATAGAATAGAAAAGCGTATTGAAAAATTTGGTAAGATGGGTTTTTGGAATGAAGTTGAAGTAAACAGTTAAAATCTTTTTTTTTAAATATTATAGAATAGAAATGTTGAGAGAAATTTTGAAAGGAACAGGCGTTGCATTAATAACACCTTTTAAATCAGATTTTGAAACAGATTATGACGCGCTCGAAAAAGTAATTGATTTTGTAATAACGGGCGGCGTTGAATATATAGTTACACTTGGAACAACAGGCGAAACGCCAACTTTATCAAGAAAAGAAAAAATCGATATCGTAAATTTTACTTACGAAAAGGTAAATGGCCGCGTTCCCGTTGTAGTTGGCATTGGCGGAAATAATACAAAAGAAATTATTAATGATTTAGAAACGTTTCCGCTTAATAAAGCTGTTGCTGTATTAAGCGCAAGCCCATATTATAGCAAGCCTTCACAAGAAGGTTTATTTCTTCATTATAAAACTTTGGCAGAAGCTTCGCCAAAACCAATTATATTATATAATGTTCCGGGAAGAACGGGAAGAAATTTAAATGCATCCACAACAATACGCCTTGCAAACGATGTAAAAAATATTGCCGGCATTAAAGAAGCAAGCGGCGACATGCTACAATGCATGCAGTTATTAAAAGATCGGCCGGAAAATTTTTTAATTGTTAGTGGAGATGATGCACTCGCAATGCCGCAAATTGCCTGCGGTATGGATGGCGTAATAAGTGTTGCAGCAAATGGTTTCCCAAAAAAATTTACAGAAATGATCCGTTTATCATTACAGGGAAATTTTAAAGCCGCAAAAATTTTGAATGATCAATTAATGGAAGCATACGATTTATTGTTTGCAGAAAATAATCCTGCCGGCGTAAAAGCTGCAATGAGTGAAATGAATATTATTGAAAATTATTTACGCTTGCCATTAGTTTCATTAAGCAAAAATTTGCATGATAAAATAAAAAACTATCTTGCTAAATAAAAAGAAAAAATTTTTATTAATAATTGTCAAAGGAGCAAAAAGCTAATAGCTAACAGCCAAATCTAAACCCGATAAGAAACTCCTTCAATCGCCAATTCTGTATTGGGAAAAACTTCGCGGGCTTCATCTTCAAATTCTTTCAGGCTTTCGTATTTGGAACTGAAATGGCCGAGGATTAATTTATTAACCTTTGCTTTTTTTGCAATAGTTGCGGCTTGCACAGATGTGGAATGAAAACGTTTTTCCGCACGCTCAGGAAGATCTTTTAAATATGTTGCTTCATGGTATAATAAATCTGCGCCACTTACTTTTTCGATAATGCGTTCATCATATTTTGTATCTGCAGAATATGTATACGATTTTCCTTTTGGCGCTTGCGTTGTTACCAATTCGTTCTTAATAATGTTTCCATCTTTATTAATATAATCTTCGCCCCATTTTAATCTTTCAAAAAAAGAAGATGGCACTTCATGTTCCCTTGTTTTTTCAGGATTTATTTTTCTTAATGGTTTTATTTGTTTGAATCGAAAACCCCAGCATTCAATCCTATGATAAACCGGAAAACAACTCACTTCAAATTTATTTTCTTTTACAACAATTCCTTCATCATTTAATGGATGAAAATTTAATGCAAACGGCAATGTTGTATCTGCAACTTTCAATTGCAGATCTATAATTTCTTTTAATGAAGCGGGCGCATATAAATTTAAATCCTGCGTGCGGCCAAGCAAACCCATGCTTGTTATTAATCCGATTAACCCGAAATAATGATCGCCATGTAAATGAGAAATAAAAATGTGGTTTATTTTGCTTCGCCTGATTTTGTATTTCGCAATCTGCATTTGCGTTCCTTCGCCGCAATCAACCAGCAGCAAATGTTCATCAATAGTTACAACCTGCGAAGTTGGATGACGATCAAATGCGGGAAGCGCTGAGTTATTGCCTAAAATAGTTACGGCGAACATAGTTTGTTTTAACGGTTCAGTTTATTAAAGACGAACGCAACAATTTATTTGCTGCATCATTGTGAAAAATAGTAAAAATTGCGGAAGCAAATAATCTAATAACTATAAATTGTATTAATTATTTGAGAAAGATAACTTTTGCCAAATAAATTAAGATGGATTAATAACGGATAAAGATTGCAAATTTC
>Ga0206963_10019_pt1 | contig 65577 bp, 61 predicted proteins | sample Alteio_BWOrgHeat_28_FD_152958 | JGI IMG/M metagenome (GOLD analysis project Ga0206963, IMG submission 152958) | Enriched cells from forest soil in Barre Woods Harvard Forest LTER site, Petersham, Massachusetts, United States -... | ecosystem: Environmental > Terrestrial > Soil > Temperate forest >... | reverse complement strand
CAAAATGTGCACATCAAATAATCGCAAACAGTTCCTTTTCCTGGTGGGCAGCATGGTTAAACCAAAACCCGGACAAAATAGTTATACGCCCCCAATCCCCATTTGCAAATAGTGCTTTAATGTATGAATCCTATTATCCGGAAACGTGGACAACTGCGAGCAATTATATTAACTGAATTAATTTTCCAATAAATGAAACAATTTCAACCTGTAAAATATGTTCATGAAGCTTCTGAGCATAACCTGCAATCTCCTGAAGTAATAGTTCCTTTTTTAATGGAAAATTTCAAACCAAATTCAGTTGCGGACGTTGGTTGCGGCATTGGCACATTTTTGCATGAATTTAAAAAAAACGGGGTTACTGATATTGTTGGTTTAGATGGCAAATGGGTTGACAGAAAAAAGTTATTAATAAGCGAAAATGAATTCATTGAGACGGATTTAGAAACGCCAATAAAATTGAATAAAACATACGATTTGGTTTTGTGCCTGGAAGTTGCTGAACATCTTGCGACAAGTTCTGCAGATATTATTGCAGATAGTCTGACTCGTTTAGGCAAAACGATTGTTTTTTCTGCAGCTACAACAGACCAAGGTGGCCAAAACCACATTAATGAACAGGAATTCAGTTACTGGAAGCAAAAATTTGAATCGCGCGGATATGTAATTATAGATTTTTTTCGTCCCGTTTTCTGGAATGAAAAAAAAGTACAATGGTGGTATAAACAAAATATGTTTTTAATCATTCACAACTCTTTGGACACAAGTAAATATCAGTCTCAGAAAAAAGATTTTTCAGCAGATAACTTGCTTATTCATCCGGAATTATATTATGAACGAATTCGCGAGTATGAAAATTTGTGTACCGAACTGGATAAATTACGAACCGGCGAAGGCGGAAATATTAACCTGTATATTGGGTTGCTTTTAGATAAAATTACAGGCAAAAAAAAGAAGCAACAATAACCGCGTTTGTGTCAATTAAAAACGATTTTTTAATTTCAGTTATAATTCCTGCATATAACGCTGAGGTATTTATTAATGAAACACTTTCATCCGTAAAAAATCAAACATACACCAATTGGGAATGTATTATTATAGATGATGGATCAACTGATAATACGGGAACAATTGCAAAAGAATATATCGGTGCTGATAAAAGATTTCATTACATTTTTCAAAGCAATAAAGGATTATCAGCCGCAAGAAATGCCGGCCTGCAGTTGGCAACAGGAAACCTGATTCAATTTTTGGATGCAGATGATGTACTGTTACCATTAAAATTTGAAAAGCAATTAATTCATTTTGAATACAATGTTTTGAACACGGTTTCATTTACAGATTATATATCAGGTTCGTCGGAAAATATTTACATTCCGGCTGCATATTATGTATCATCTGCATTTGTTACAAAAAATTATATTTCAGAATTGATTACACGCTGGGAAGCCACGTTAACTATTCCGCCGCATTGTTTTTTGTTCAGTGCAAATTTTTTTAAACAAGAAAAAATTCACTTCGATCCGTTATTAAAAAACCATGAAGATTTTGATTGCTGGTTAGATATATTGTTGTTATTGCCACAAGTAAAATATCTGGATGAGAAATTATGTATTTACCGCTTAACAACAGGATCGATGTCGAAAAACATGAAATTAATGGGTGAAGGTTTTTTACATGCCTTAGATAAACACCTCGCATCAAAAAAACTTTCAAAAAATGAAAAAAAATTAATAATCAGAAAAAAAAGATCTGTATTAGCAAGCTACAGAAGATTTGATTTGATGAATTATAAAGACAAATTTTTTTCTATTGATAAACTCTGGAAATATTATTCAACACGTATTTTACAAAAAACAGGTATTTCAAAATAAACCGATAGTATAAATTTGACAAGCGCGATACCTGTAAACAAAAAATTGCATCATCTACCTGAGCTGGATTCTCTAAGAACTTTTGCGGTTATAATGACGTTGCTTGCTCATTTTTCCCCAATTGAAATTCCATATATGTGGTATGGTGTTCAGGTTTTTTTTACCATATCAGGTTTTTTAATTACCGTAATTTTAATTAAAAGCCTGAATAATAAACAAAGGCAATCAAAGCTCACAATTATAAAAAATTTTATGATACGCAGGGCTTTCAGATTATTTCCGGTTTATTATTTGTTTCTTCTTTTTTTCTGGCTTGCAAAAAAATATATGGGATTGTATTTATGGAAAGATGAATTTACTCCATGGTTTTTTACATATACGCCAAACTTTCTTATACATAAAATAGGATCTGGAAATGCACTGTGTTTTGCCCATTTATGGTCTTTAGGAGTTGAGGAACAATTTTATCTTTTTTGGCCATGGCTGATGTTGTTTATTGCGCCAAAATTTAGAATGGTTGTCATTACAATCATGATATCAATTTCACTTGTCTATATTTTTTTTAATAGTAATGATCCATATCTGGGGGCACTAACATTTACAAATTTTCATACGTTGGGTGCAGGCGCAATTTTAGCATGCTTTTATACAAGTCATGCTGCGGCGATAAACTGGCTGAAAAATAACAGGCATTTGTTATTTACAATTGCTTTTATTCATTTGCTTATTGTTCTTATTTTTTATCAAACAGGTTCTCCGTATTGGTTATTATACAGGGAAATAAGTTTATGTATGTGTACATTTTCAATTGTGCTTGTAAGTATCTACGGTTGGAATGGTTTGATAGGTTATATTACGCGTAATAAACAGGTTCAATATATCGGTACAATAAGTTACGGCATATATTTATTTCACATGCCAGTACCTTATGTATACAGGGCAATGAATGCAAAATTTTTCCCTTCTTTTCACTTGGATCAGGTTTCTTTTTTATTAATGTGTTTTGCAGTCACTTTTTTATTGTCAGCGCTTTCTTTTAAATATATAGAAACTCCTTTTTTAAAATTAAAGGAACGCTTTGCCTGAGTTCATTTTTTAACAACACAAAACTTGGACAAAGAAATTTTATTTTCAATTATTATTCCTGTTAAAAATGGTGATCAGTGGCTAGATAATTTGTTTAATAAATTATTCCAGCAAACACTAATTACAAAAACAGAAATAATTGTAATAGATTCCGGAAGCACAGATAATTCGCTAACTATTATTAATAATTATCCCGTAAAATTAATACAGATTCCGGCGGCAACATTTAATCATGGAGAAACGAGAAATCTCGGCGTTAAAGCTGCTAAAGGAAAATATGTTGTATTGACCGTTCAGGATGCAGTTCCGGCTTCTGATTTATGGCTTCAATATCTTTTGGATGGTTTTGTGAGTGAAGATATTGCTGCAGTTTGTGGCCAGCAAATTGTGCCTCATGATAATGATAAAAATCCGGTATTATGGTTTCGTTTTTTTTCTGAGCCACAAATCACTTTTCGATATTTTAAAAACCCTGCAGATTTTTTAAAATTAAGCCCTCAGGATCAACGAAACATTGCAGGATGGGACAATGTAAATGCAGCGTATAACCGCGAAATTTTATTATTAAACCCTTTTGCAAAAATTGATTTTGCAGAAGATATGAACTGGGCAAAAGAAATGCTGTTGCAAAAATATACTTTGGCATTTGTTGATAAAGCAAGGGTGTTTCATTACCATCATCACAAAGCTGAATTTATATTGCCAAGATATTTTTCAGTTTTTTATTTTGAATATAAAATTTTCAAATTAAAACCATCTCAAAGCAACATTTTAAAATCTGGTTTGAGTAATTTTAAAACGTTGGTGAATATGCAGGCAATTTCATTGAAAGAGAAATACAACTGGTTACTTTTTAATATCAGGTATAGAATAGAGTTAAATAAAACGATTTTACTTTTTAATAATACGTTGGAAAAAGGAGAGGATTTTTTGGACAACCAGTATAAAATTATTTGCAAAAAAATGCCACAGGCACCGAAGTATTAATCAAACGTTATAAAGTTAAAGGCTTGCTTAAAACTGCAATAAAATTTAAATCATTATCAAACAATAGCAAATGAAAGTTGTAATTCTTGCCGGTGGCTTGGGCAGCAGGCTTAGCGAAGAAACAGTTATTAAGCCTAAGCCAATGGTTGATATTGGTGATTATCCGATTCTATGGCATATTATGAAAACCTATTCTTTTTATGGGTTTAATGAATTTATAATTTTGCTTGGTTATAAAGGATACTATATTAAAGAATATTTCTCTAATTATTTTTTGCATAATAACGATGTTACTATAGACCTTGCCAATAACAGCATGGAAATTCACAATAACTTTGCCGAGCCATGGAAAGTTACTTTATTAGATACAGGCGCTGATACGATGACCGGAGGCAGAATTAGACAAGTTAAACCTTACACAAACGGCAAACCTTTTTTTTTAACCTATGGCGATGGCGTGTGCGATGTAAACATTAATACATTACTTGAATACCATAAACAAAATAAAAAATCAATGACAGTTACTGCCATTCAGCCGGAAGGCAGATTTGGTGTACTGGACATTAATGAACATAAAAGCGTAGAACGATTTTACGAAAAGCCACATGGTGAAGGCGGATGGATTAACGCTGGATACTTTGTTTGCGAACAAGACGTTTTTGAATATATACCGGAAGACAGGCAATGTATTTTTGAAAAAGAGCCCATGGAAAACCTAGCTAAAGATGAGCAATTGGTTGCTTATCAGCACAATGGTTTTTGGAAGTGTATGGATACATTAAGAGATAAAATAAGGCTTAATGAATTATGGAATAATAATGAAGCAAAATGGAAAATCTGGAAATAGAAAATCAGTTTAATAAAGTATATAAAAATAAAAAAGTAATAGTAACCGGAAATACTGGTTTTAAAGGATCGTGGCTATGCGCATGGTTATTAGAGTTGGGTGCAAATGTAATTGGTATTTCAAATGGAATTCCTACAAAACCATTTTCGCTTTTTGAAGAGCTGGAATTAGAAAAAAAAATTCAATATTTTGAAGAAGACATCAGGAATGCTGATGCAATGAAAAATATTTTTAATCAGGTAAAACCTGATTTTATTTTTCATTTAGCCGCACAGCCAATTGTTATTACGTCGTATAATGATCCCTATGAAACAATGACAACAAATATTATTGGTACTGTAAATATTTTGGAAGCATTAAGAGGATTGCAAAATGAATGTATCGCAATAATGATAACAAGCGATAAATGCTACGATAATGTAGAGTGGTTGTGGGGATATAAAGAAACAGATATACTTGGCGGTAAAGATCCTTATTCGGCTTCCAAAGGCGGCGCAGAATTAATGATTAAAACATATTATCATTCTTATTTTTCCAAATCGGAAAGTAAAATTAAAATTACTTCTGTACGTGCTGGTAATGTAATTGGTGGCGGTGACTGGGCAGAAAGCCGAATAGTTCCAGATTGTATTAAAGCGTGGATTAATAAAGATGTTGTAGAAATCAGGAGCCCACAATCAACGCGTCCATGGCAACATGTTTTAGAACCCTTGAGTGGTTATTTGCTAGTTGGTAAATGCTTATTTGAAAACAAAAAATTAAATGGCGAAGCGTTTAACTTCGGTCCAAATTCGGATCAAAATAAAACGGTGTTGGAATTAATTGATGCATTGGCAAATGTTTGGGGCGGTAAAAGCGAAGAGCTTTTTAAAGTTATTCCACCGCCATCATTTCATGAAGCCGGATTATTAAAATTGAATTGTGATAAAGCTTTGCAGTTACTCGAATGGAAACCGGTATTAAATTTTAAAGAAACCACAGCATTAACAACTGAATGGTATATGATTTTTCATGCAAAAAGTAAAAAATTGCATGCGTACACAGTTGATCAGATAAAGCAATATTCTTTATACGCAAGCGAAAGAGAATTAATATGGGCCAAAGCCTGAACGATAATATTACACTCACGCCTTTGCAAAGAATATTTAACGAAAAAGGCGATATTCTGAAAGGCTTAAAATGCAGTGACAATGGATATGCAGGCTTTGGCGAAGCTTATTTTTCTTTTATAAAAAAAGGTTTTATAAAAGGTTGGAAAAAGCATACAAAAATGCAATTGAATATTATTGTTCCATCAGGGCAAATTAAATTTTATCTGCTTGATGAAGCAACCAAAGAAAATAAAATAATTATTATTGGAAACGAAGATTACAGCAGGCTAACAGTAAAGCCAGGCGTATGGATGGCTTTTGAAGGATTGGATGAACAAAACATGTTGTTGAATATTGCTTCCATCGAACATGATCCTTTAGAAGCAGTTAATGAACCCCTCGAAAAATTTTTACATTATTTCTAATAGGATATAGTTATTAATGCAAGAAAAAAAAAAAATATTAATAACAGGCGGGCTTGGTTATGTTGGCGGAAGAATTGTTAAGGCACTACTTGATACTGGTGAGTTCATAATTTATATTGCAACAAGAAAAAATACTATAGAAGGATTTTTTGAAAAAAATGAACTGCTGAAAATAATAAATTCAAAGGAAGTTTTTTCTTTTGATCATTCGTTTGAACATACTTTTGAATGTATCATACATTTAGCTGCATTCAACGAAATTGATTGCGTAAAACATCCTGTAGAAGCAGCGGAATTTAATATAATATCTTCATTAATACTTTTGCAAAAAGCAATACAATCAAAAAGCAAACACTTTATTTATTTTTCAACCGCGCACGTATACGGCTCACCATTACAGGGAAAAATTGATGAAAATGTATTACCGCGGCCAGTGCATCCATATTCAATAACACATAAAGCATTCGAAGATTATTTGCTTGCTGCGCGTGATAAAAATGAGATTAACGGAATTGTTTTCCGGCTTTCAAATTCATTTGGTGTTCCCATTAATAAGGATGTAAACAGGTGGACATTATTGATTAATGATTTATGTAAACAAGCCGCACTCGGAAATCAATTGAAATTAAATAGTTCAGGGTTACAGCAAAGAGATTTTATTACATTAACAGATGTTGTTAATGCAGTACTTTTTATTATTAATTTGAATAAAGAAGAAACAAAAGATGGCCTGTTTAATCTTGGCGGGAATTATACAAAAAGCATTATTGAAATAACAAATTTGGTAAGCGAAAGAGCTCAAATCATATTAAAAAAAGAAATGCAAATTGTATTACCAGCTATTAAAGAAACGCCTACAGAAAATTTAAAACCATTACAATTTTCTTCAGAAAAATTAAAAAGTATTGGCTTTAAATGGACAAACGATATCAATGAAGAAATTGATCACCTTTTGGTTTTTTGTAACGAACAATTTACGATATGAGCGAACCAATAGTAAGCGTTTTAATCACTTCTTATAATAGAGCAAAGTATATTGAGTTTGCCATAGAAAGCGTATTAAAACAAACCTTCCAGGATTTTGAAATTGTAATATCAGATAATTGTTCCACTGATAATACAATGGAAATTTTAAAAAAATATACTGATAATCCTAAAATCAGAATTTATCAGACTAAAGAAAATATTGGCCAGTTTCCCAATAGAAATTATGCAGCAAGTTTAGCAAAAGGTAAATATTTAAAGTATGTAGACAGCGACGATTATATTTATCCCACGGGCCTTGAAGTGTTGGTAAATATGATGGAATCTTTTCCGGAAGCAGGTTGGGGGCTTTGCTCATTAGGTCAGGTAAAAGAAAAGCCATACCCTATATTGCTATCTCCGCATGAGGCCTACAAACACAATTTTTTTGGACCAGGTTTATTTCATAAAGCACCACTTTCATCTATTATAAAAAAATTAGTCTTTGAAGAGGTGCGAGGATTTAAACCAGGTAAAATGGTTGGTGATTATGAAATGTGGTTAAGGCTTGGACAAACTTATCCGGTATTATTAATGCCAGACGGAATTGTTTGGTACAGGGAACATGAAGGCCAGGAGTTTGTTTTTGTAAAAGATTATTTGAGCATCTATCAAAAAATAAAGATTTTCTATTTAACACACCCAGCGTGCCCGTTGAATAAAAAAGAAATTGAGATGGTTTTTAAAAACGAAAATGCAACGTATAAAACAGGTTTAATTAAATCGTTAATTACATTTAATAAACCTAAAATGCTTGAAAATTATCATTACTTAAAACTCAATAAAAATCCAATTCATACAAATTATCCCGTACATTAATAAGTTTGGTATTAATAATGAAGCAGGCTTATAATGGTAAATAAAATTAAATATTTTTTAAGACATCCATTGCAATTGCCAATTGTAATGGTTACCAAAATCTTCCCCACTTTTAATTTTATTTATGATACAACTGATTACCAGAATCATGTGTCATTTGAATTTTGGTTTAAACAAAAAATATTAAATCGCGGAGGCAATAAAAAAGCGTATTGGCCGGTTCATTATACAAGTAAAGTGCATGATGTTGAAAATATAATTGTAGGCGTTGATGCTTATCCTGGAATTATGGGCGGTTGTTATATAACTGGAAGAGGTGGGTTGACAATTGGAGATTATACGCAAATTGCACCAAATGTGATAATCGTAACTGCAAACCACGACGTTTACGATTCGAGAAAACATATTACGGCTCCTGTAAAAATTGGTAAATATTGTTGGATAGGCGGAGGCGCCAAAATAATGCCTGGTGTTGAATTAGGGGATTGGACAATTGTAGGTGCAGGTGCTGTGGTCACCAAATCTTTTGCGGATGGTTATTGTGTATTGGGTGGTGTGCCTGCAAAAAAAATTAACGAGCTTGATAAAAGCAAGTGTATTCCTTTTAAAAATAAGATTGAATATAATGGCTATATAAAATCAGATAAGTTTGAAGAATACAGAAAAAAAAATCTTAATGGCTAAGCATGAAAGGCCATACCAACAATGCGCCATTTCCGTAATGGATACTATTGCCGATCCTGACATTTCATTTGATGAAAAAGGAATCAGTAATTACTATTACGAATATAAAAGAGCATCAGCTTCGTTACATACAGGTAACGAAGGTTGGGAAATGCTGGAAAAAATTGCATCAGAAATTAAGAATGCCGGTAAAAATCAACCATATGATTGCATTATGGGATTAAGTGGTGGTGTTGACAGCACCTACGTTGCCTACCTGGCAAAAAAATTGGAATTAAGGCCTCTTGCAGTTCATTTTGATAATGGCTGGAACTCTGAACTTGCTGTAATGAATATTGAAAACATCATTACCAAACTTGGCTTTGATTTATTTACTTATGTAATTAACTGGGATGAATTTAAAGATCTTCAAATTGCCTATCTTAAAGCTTCTGTGGTTGATATTGAAGCGATAACTGACCATGCAATCTTTGCATCTCTTTATAAGTTGGCCGGGGAAAGAAAAATAAAATACATTTTAAGTGGAACCAATATTCAAACAGAAAATACATTGCCTAAAAGTTGGATTCATCCCAAAGGTGATCACATCAATATACAATCTATACACAAAGCTTATGGAACCATTGCCTTAAAAACGTTTCCTTTTTCAGATGCAAAAGTGAAAAGGTATTATCAACAAGTGATGGGTGTAAAGTCTGTTTCTGTTATTAATTATGTTGATTATAATAAGCAAAAAATAAAAACATTAATAGAAAAAGAATTAGGCTGGAGGGACTATGGCGGCAAACATTATGAAAGTATCTGGACACGTTTTTACCAAGGATATATTTTACCAAATAAATTTAAAATTGATAAGCGTAAAGCACATTTGTCTGATTTGATTTTTAACGGGCAAATTACTAAAGAAGAAGCTTTAAAAGAATTGGCAAAGCCAGTTTACGATGAAAAGCAATTTAAAATTGATTACGATTTTGTATTAAAAAAGTTGGGCCTTTCGAAAGAAGAGTTTGAATCTATCATGCAATCATCTCCGCGCAGCCATTACGATTTTGATTTTGAAAAACCAATTGATGAGAGATACCCTGTTCTCGGGCCTGTAAAAAAAATATACAGAAAAATTTTCCCTGTTAAAAAATGATAGCAATTATTAATTATGGATTGGGCAACCTTACTTCAATCCTCAACATGCATAAGCGCTTGGGAATTGATGCTATTATAACAAACGATTTTGATGACATATCAAACGCAGATAAACTGATTTTGCCAGGCGTTGGTCATTTTAAAAAAGGCATGGAAAACTTGCATCAAAGCGGCTTAAAATCATTGCTTGATGATTTGGTACTTGTTCAAAAAAAACCTGTACTGGGTATTTGTTTAGGTGCTCAATTATTAACAAGCCACAGCGAAGAAGGCGATGTGGAAGGATTGCGATGGGTTGATGGATCAACTATAAAATTTGATGCTGCAAAACTCGATAAAGAAAAAATACCGCACATGGGCTGGCGGGATATTATTATTAAAAATGAAAACCCATTATGGAATAACCTTCCTGCAAATCCGCGTTTTTATTTTGTGCATTCTTATCATTTTAAATTCACCCAACCCCCAGAAGTGAGCGCTACTGCTTTATATGGTTATGAATTTGCCTGTGCTTTTAAAAAGAATAATATTTATGGCACCCAATTTCACCCTGAAAAAAGCCATAAGTTTGGAATGAAAATATTGGAAAATTTTTCGAAAATTTAATATGAGCAGAGTTCGCATCATTCCGGTTGTATTATTAAAAAATGGTGGTTTATATAAGACTATTGGTTTTAAAAATGCAAAGTATGTTGGCGATCCCATTAATACTGTAAAAATATTTAATGAAAAAGAAGCTGATGAATTGGTTGTGTTGGATTTCAATGCATCGCTGGAAAAACGCGGTATAAATTTTAATAAGATTGCTGAGATTGCTGGCGAAGCATTTATGCCGATGGGATATGGCGGTGGAATAAAAACATTGGACGATGCAAAAAAAGTTTTTGATTCGGGATATGAAAAAGTTGTTATTAATTCCGTGTTGTTTGATGAGATATCTCTGGTGGAAAAAATCGGAAATATTTATGGTGCACAGGCAGTTGTTTGTGCAATAGATGTAAAAAAGAATTTGTTTGGCAAGTATAAAGTGTATTCGCATTCAGGCACAAAAAATACAAACTATTCACCCGACGATTGGGCGCGTAAACTGGAAAAAGCCGGTGCCGGTGAAATTTTGTTGAATAATATAACAAACGATGGAACTTGGAATGGATATGATTTAGAACTTATTAAATCAACAGCGGATTCTGTTGCAGTTCCACTGATCGCTTGCGGAGGCGCGTCAAATATTGATGACTTTAAAAAAGCGGTACGTGCGGGTGCTTCTGCAGTAGCGGCGGGCAGCATGTTTGTATATCAGAAAAAAGGAATGGGCGTATTAATAAATTTTCCTTCGGGAAGCGTAAACGCTTAAGTAATTATTATGGATAAATTAAAATTCGGAATTATTGGTTGCGGCCGCATTGCACAACGGCATGCAGAACATATTCAAAAAATAGGAACGCTCGTTGCAACTTGTGATATTATTCTTGATAAGGCAAAAGAATTGGCTGATAAATACAACGCAAAAGCATATCAATCTGAAAACGATTTATTAAAAGCACATCCTGAAATTAACGTGATTGCGATTTGTTCGCCAAATGGCTTGCATGCTGCTCACAGCATTGCCGCATTAAAAACCGGCTTTCATGTGTTGTGTGAAAAGCCAATGGCACTAAGCGTGCAGGATTGCGGGGAAATGATTAATGCTGCAGAAAAAGCGAACAGGCGTTTATTTATTGTGAAACAAAACCGGTTTAATCCGCCTGTGGCGGCGGTTAAAAAAATTATTGAAGAAGGAAAGCTCGGCAAAATATTCAGCGCGCAATTAAGTTGTTTCTGGAACCGTAATAACGAATATTATTCTAATTCCTGGAAGGGAACAAAAGATTTAGACGGCGGAACATTATACACGCAATTCAGCCATTTTATTGATTTATTATATTGGATAATCGGCGATGTAAAAGAAGTTCAGTCATACGCGGGCAATTTCAATCACCAAGGCATTATTGAGTTTGAAGATACTGGTGTAATCGCCTTAAAATTTTATAACGGCGCAATTGGGACTATCAACTATTCCGTAAATAGTTTTGATAAAAATATGGAGGGTTCCCTTACAATTTTTGGTGAAAAAGGAACTGTAAAAATAGGTGGCCAATATTTGAATGAACTCGAATATCAGCACATTGATAATTATGAAATAAAAGATTTGCCGGCCGGCAACCCACCAAATAATTATGGAAAATATTTTGGTTCGATGAGTAATCATGATAAAGTTTATGCAAACGTGGTTGATGTGCTTACCAAAAAAGGTGTAATTGCAACCAACGGTTTTGAAGGATTAAAAACAGTGGAAATAATTGATAAAATATACAGCTCCGTTAAATAGAAACAAAGAAAATATTAATGAATAAACCTGTTCTGTTTAATTCGATAATAAAAGATGATGTAATTTTTGGAGAGCATGTAAAAATTGTTCAACCAGTAAATTTATATGGCTGTAAAATTGGTAACAATTGTTTCATCGGTCCATTTACCGAAATTCAAAAAGATGTTGTTATTGGCAACAATTGTAAAATTCAATCACATTCATTTATCTGTGAACTGGTAAGTATTGGAAACAATTGTTTTATCGGCCACGGTGTAGTTTTTATTAATGATTTATTTTCCGATGGCGGCCCAGCCGGTGGCGATAAAGCAAAATGGAAAAATACAAATATTGGAAATAATGTTTCTATAGGTTCTAATGCAACTATTCTTCCTGTATCCATTTGTGATAATGCAGTTATTGGAGCAGGATCTGTGGTAACAAAAAACATAACTTCTCCCGGTGTTTATGCCGGAAACCCGGCAAAAAAACTTCTTCCAAATAAAACGAAGTAATGCTTTTTAACTCTGTAGAATTTGCGATTTTTTTTCCGGTAGTAACTATTTTATTTTTTTTGATTCCTCACCGGTTTCGTTGGTTTTTATTATTAATAGCCAGTTGTTTTTTTTATATGTTTTTTAAACCTGTATATATATTAATACTTTTATTTACAATCATCATAGATTATTTTGCTGGCATTTGGATTGCGCAACAACAAGACAAAAGAAAAAAAAAATACCTTCTTACCTTAAGTATTATTGCAAATGTTGGAGTGCTGGCAGTATTCAAATACTATAATTTTATTACTATTAATATCAATACTATTTTTGAGAAGTTGCATTATAATGATATCATTCCATTATTAAATATTTTACTTCCAATCGGCTTGTCGTTTCACACTTTCCAGGCAATGAGCTATACTATTGAAGTTTATCGCGGCCATCAACAGCCAGAGAAACACTTTGGCATATATGCACTATATGTTATGTTTTACCCACAATTGGTTGCTGGCCCTATTGAACGCTCACAAAATATTCTTCATCAATTTCACGAAGTAAAAACTTTTGAATATGCAAATGTTCGAAGCGGACTAATACAAATGGCGTGGGGGCTGTTTAAAAAAGTAGTAATTGCAGATCGGTTATCATTGTTTGTAAATAATGTTTATACAAATCCATTAAATTATAAAGGGTTGCCACTTTTAACTGCAACTGTATTTTTTGCTATCCAAATTTATTGTGATTTTTCAGGTTATTCTGATATTGCAATTGGCTCTGCAAAATGTATGGGATATAAATTAATGGTCAATTTTAATAAACCATACTCCGCAACAAGTATTGGAGAATTTTGGCAAAAATGGCACATCTCTTTATCAACCTGGTTTCGCGATTATGTATATGTTCCTTTGGGTGGCAACCGCGTATCAACGTTAAAATGGTACCGGAATATAATGATAGTATTTTTATTAAGTGGGATTTGGCATGGCGCAAACTGGACCTTTCTTTTTTGGGGATTTTTACATGGTATATATTTACTTATTGAAACCACGACCAACAAAAAAGCACGTATTTCAGATACCAGTACAAAAAGCTTAATAATTATTTTCAAACAATTGCGCGTTTTTATTCTCGTTTGCTTTGCCTGGATTTTTTTCAGGGCCCAAAATATATCTCAGGGGTTTTATGTTGTAAGAAATTTATTATCAGGTTTGCCGCACCAATTTGGTGAAATAATATCTAACCGGCATTTTGCCAGGTTAAATCTTTTATATCTTAACCAATCTGCAAATGAATTTATTATTGCCATAATTGTAGTTATTTTTTTATTCATTGTTCAACGTTGGCAAAAAAAATCCACAATAGATGTGTGGCTCACAAGCAAACCTGTTTTTGTAAGGTGGAGTTTTTATTATGTGATTATAATCGCGTTTATATCTCTGGGTATATTTAACCGGTCTGAATTTATTTATTTTCAATTTTGATACGAATTTTCTTTTTAAAATTGTCAGCAATAGTTTTACCAATTGCTTTATTGGTTGTTTTTACAAACTATTATATTGATCCGGCAAATTTATTTTCATCCAAACAATATGTAAGTGGCATTGCAGATATACTTGCAAAAGGCCATAACGTAAACAACATTGCAAATTATGATGAACGTCTTTTCCAGGAACAAATGATTACAAAAATTGGTTATAAACCAGATATTGTAATACTGGGATCGAGCCGAATTATGGAAATCGGGACAGATTTTTTTACCAATAAAAAAGTATTAAACTGTGGCGTATCACACGGAAATATTAATGACGTTGTTGCGATAATGGGAGTGTTAGATAGTGTTGGTAAGCTACCCAAAAAAGTAATAATAAATGTAGATCCTTTTCTCATTTGCAAAGGCGGAAGCATAGAATGGCAAACGTTGTATGCTTATTACACTTCTTTAATTAATAAAATTGATATTAATAATAAAAAAATTGCCCGCGTGCAAAGCGACAAATTCTATTCACTTATTTCATTTGATTATTTTGAAAAATCTTTAAAATTTAAGATAGACGGGAATAATAAAAAATATGAAGATGCTGGTCAGCAAAAGCCATCAAAATACGGACGTTATTCAGATGGGTCAATTTGTTATCCTGATTCATACACACATGCTGATACAATAAAAGTGTCGCTGGATGCAAAAGATGCAGCCATAAGAGATCAAACAGAATTTGATACAAGCAGGTTAGTGTTGCTTAATAATCTACTGGATTTTTTAAATAAAAATAAAGTAGATGCGGAATTTGTTATGCTCCCATTTCAGCACGAATACTATACTATAAGAAGCCAGTTAACAGAAAACGCCTTGGAGTTCTATAAAAATATTTTTATAGAACTTGGTAAAAAAAGGAATATAAATATCATAGGCGATTTTGATCCGCTAAAAACTGGTGTTACTAAATCTCAGTTTTACGACACTTATCATTGTTCGAGAGAAGCGATAAAAAAAATATTTACAACTCCAATTTTATGACAATACCCTTTGCAGATTTGTATGCGCAATACTTAAGCATTAAAAGTGAAATTGATACAGCAATTGAAACAACCATTAAAAATTCAGCTTACATCGGCGGCGAAGTTGTAAAAAATTTCGAAAATGCTTTTGCTGATTATATAGGTATTGAACATGTAATCGCTTGCGCAAACGGCACAGACTCTATTGAAATACTTTTAAAAGCTTTCGGTATAAAAGAAGGCGACGAAGTAATTGTTCCTGCGATTTCATGGATATCAACTTCTGAAGCAGTAAGCGCTGTTGGCGCTACGCCAGTGTTTGTAGATATTGAAAAAGACTTTTTTACAATTGATGTAAACTTGATCGAACAAGCAATAACAAAAAAAACAAAAGCGATAATCCCTGTTCATTTATATGGGCATCCTGCTGATATACCGGTAATAATGAAGATAGCTTCAAAAAATAATTTGATAGTAATTGAAGATTGTGCGCAGTCGCATGGCGCAAAAATAAATGGCCAAATTGTTGGTACATTTGGGCACGCATCAAGTTTTAGTTTTTACCCGGGAAAAAATTTGGGCGCTTACGGCGATGCAGGTTGCATGGCAACGAATGATGCAGCAATCGCAGAAACAGTAAGAATGATTGCAAACCATGGCCAAAAAGGAAAGCACAATCATTTAATGGAAGGCCGCAACAGCAGGCTGGACGGGCTTCATGCGGCAGTGCTATTAGCAAAATTGCCTCATTTGGAAAAATGGACAGAAGCAAGAATTAAAAATGCTTCTTCCTACCATAATCTTTTGCAGAAAAGCGACATTGAGTTGCCATTAATAAAAGATAACTACCGCCACGTTTTTCATTTATATGTAGTGCGTGTTGCTGATAGAAAATCAATACAAAAAAAACTATCCTCTGCAGGTATTGAAACTGCCATTCATTATCCAACTGCGTTACCATTCTTGCCTTGTTATGCAGAAAAAAAAAACAGTCATTCTGATTTTCCTGTTGCTTATTTATACCAGGATAAGATACTTTCCTTACCAATGTTTCCCGAAATGAGTAATGAACAAATTGAGTATGTTTCAAAATCACTTCTTTCCTGAAAATGATTTTCAAAAATAAAAATATCATAATTGTTTGTCAGCAGGATTGGGGAGAAATGTTTGTTTCAAAACATCATTATGCTGTTGAGCTGGCGAAGCTTGATAACAATGTATATTTTTTAAATGGCCCCGACCAGCGTAAAATTTTAAAAAAAGGGGAAGTACAAATCAACGAGAGTAAATATAAAAATCTGTTTATTGTAACTCATAATCTTTCTTTTCCTTATATTTTAAAATTCAAGGCAAGGTGGTTGTATAATTTTTTTATTAAAAAGCATATTAATAAAATTTTAAAAAAAATAGATCAGGATATCGACCTTATCTGGTCTTTTGATCTGTCAGATACTATTCCGCTTAGGTATTTTTCAGGCAGTTATAAAAAGATATTTATGCCTGTTGATGAACCACAGGATAAAACCGCGATTGCAGCTGCTAAAAGTGCAGATATTATTTTATCTGTTACGAATGAAATTATTGAAAAATATGCAACTTATAATATCCCAAAATTTTCTATAAACCATGGTGTTGCTGAAATATTTATTAATAAAAATATCAGCGAAAATACTAATAATCCAATTCGTGTTGGTTTATCAGGAAATTTTTTAAGGCCAGACATTGATCGTGAAACATTATTAAAAATAATCGAATCAAATCCCAATGTAATGTTCGAATGCTGGGGCCCGATAGACAATACCAAATCAAACCTGATGATAACGACAGACTCAGGCACATTAAATTTTACGGGCAAATTAAAAAGCCTGTCAAATGTAATTGCACAAGGCGTTGTAGGCAGTAATATATTAAGCGAAAAAATTAAACAGGTTGATTGTTTTCTTATTTGTTATGATATAAATAAAGATCAGAGCAAAGGAACCAATTACCATAAAATTTTAGAATATCTTGCTTCAGGAAAAGTAGTTGTTTCAAATAATGTTACAGCTTATAAAGAAGATCCTGATTTGGTTTCAATGCCTTTAAACAGAAATAATAATTATGAGCTTCCGTCTTTATTTCTTAGTGTTATAAAAAATATTGAAAAGAATAATAGTATTCAAAAACAAGCATACAGAATTGATTTTGCAAAAAATCATTTGTACAGCATGCAAATAAAAAAAATTCAAACATTATTAAGCTCTTCTCTTATTAAAGAAGCTGATTTTCATTTGGTATAATGAGTTCATCAGCAAAACATGTTTTATTAATAACAAGCACCAACCTTGCATGCAACCCACGTTGTTTAAAAGAAGTAAGATTATTAAATGCTCTTCATTTCAAAATAACAGTTGTTGCTTTCAATTTACATAATTGGACAACCGAGAAAGAAACAATCATTAATAAAGAACTAAGCAACGTAGAATTTATTTATTTAGAAACAACAAAGCATGATTTTTTTGGCTGGATATCTTCTTCACTAATTGAAAAAATCAGTGGAGCATTTTCTTCTTTATTAAAATCAAATACTTTTTTGTCTGCAGTGTCAATCAGCAAGCGGACCTGGATATTATTAAAGTGGTCAAAAAAATGGAAAGGCAAAACAGATTTTATTATTGCGCATAATCCGCCGGCATTTTATGTTGCGGCTGAACTGGCAAAATCGTTAAACGTCTCTTTCGCAATTGATGTGGAAGATTATCATCCAGGCGAAGGAAACAATGAAAATCAAAAAAAGAATATGATTTTTTTGATGCAGCAAACGATTGCACAAACTGGATATACAAGTTATGCGGCGCCACTTATAAAAAAATATACAGAAGCATTGTTACCAAAAAATAAATTGAACGGAATAGTTATTAATAACAATTTTTCGCAATCAGAATTTTTAGAACCGGTTCAAAGGAACACATCAAATCCGAAATTAAAATTTGTATGGTTTTCTCAATTTATTGATTATCGGAGAGGGCTTGAAAAAGTGCTTCCTGCGCTTGATGATTTTGCTGATTTAATTGAACTGACATTAATAGGAAATTTGCGTGAGCATTTCTATAACGCAGAATTGAAACAAAGAAAATACATTAAAATAATATCATCCCTTTCTCAAAAAGACTTAAATAATGAATTGGCAAATTATGATTTTGGTTTAGCGCTGGAAGATAAAGAAGCCGACACGAACCGTAATATTTGTTTGACAAATAAAATATGGTCTTATTTTCAGGCGGGACTTTTTATCATTGCATCGGATACAGAAGCGCAACAGGATTTTATTTTGCAACATCAAAATCATGGATTAATAATTTCATTTGAATCTGATGATATTGTGCAAAAAATAAAAATGCTTATTTATCAATTGCCAGAAATCTGTTCAAAAAAAACAAGTCGATTTGAAGATGCAAAAAAAGAAAACTGGGAAAATGAATCATTATTATTAATCAATAAATGGAATAGTTTACTGAATCGAGGTTGAAAAAAATTCTTATTATATCACCTCATTTTCCACCATCAAATTTGGCTGCTGTTCATCGTTCAAGATTGTTTGCACAACATCTTCCGGATTTTGGTTGGGAGCCGGTAATATTAACTGTTGATGAAAAATTTTATGAAGAAAAATTAGATTATAATCTTGAAAAATTATTACCAGAAAATTTAAGAGTTGAAAAAGTAAAAGCTTTTGGCGTAACAAAACCGCGTTTGGTTGGCGACATTGGATTGAGAGGTTTTTTTCAGTTATATAAAAAAGCAAAGCAATTAATTATACAAGAACAATTTGATTTTTTATACATTCCGATACCTTCTTTTTATGTTGCTTTAATAGGAAGATGGTTAAATAAATCAACCGGTATAAAATACGGAATCGATTATATAGATCCGTGGGTGCATAATTTTCCGGGCAGTGAAAAAATATTGTCGCGGCATTGGCTAAGTAAAAAATTTGCAGAAATTTTAGAACCAATTGCTATTAAAAAAGCATCACTAATAACCGGCGTTGCAGAAGGATATTACAATGGTGTAATTGAACGAAATAAAAAAATATCAAAAAATTTTGTATTTGGTGCAATGCCTTATGGTGGTGAAAAAACAGATCACGATAAAATAAAAGAATTAGATACCAAGCCATATTTATTTACAAAGCAAACAGGAAAAATTCAGCTGGTTTATGCAGGCGCAATGTTGCCAAAAGCATACACAGTTTTAGAAGCTATTTTTCAATCAATTACTGAAAATGTAGCAATGTATAAAAATGTAGAATTTCATTTTATTGGAACAGGCAAAACGCCGAATGATCCAGTTGGATATAATATAAAAGGCCTGGCAGAAAAATATGGATTGTGGCAAACTGTTATTTTCGAATATCCACAACGCATTCCATATTTAGATGTACTTATTCATTTGAATAATGCTGATGGTGTTTTTATTTTGGGAAGTACTGAACCGCATTATACGCCTTCAAAAGTTTATCAGGGAATATTATCCGGCAAACCAATTTTTGCAGTTTTACATAAAAACAGTTCAGCTGTAAAAGTTTTAAAAGAATCAGGCGGCGGCATTGTATTGGATTTTAATGGTGAAAATGAAATTGATTTGATAAAAAATACTTTTTCCCTGACGTTTAATAATTATCTAACGTTCATTAATACGTTTGATAAAAACAAAATCAATACAAAAATATTTGAGCAATACTCAGCAAAAAATATTACTGAAAAACTGGCTTTGCTTATAAATTCTTTTATAGATTAATAATTTTATTACAGGCGTTTGATGATGTTTATCGTATCCTATTTAATTATTTTATATTTTTTTTAAAAGATTCTTTTACAATGCAATCAAGATGATAATTCACTTAGTGAGAAAATTTAAAATATAATAGATGAATCGACTTTGGGCAACTATAAAGTTTATCTGGAAACACCCTTTAGCAAAAAATAAAAGAATTGTCGCGTATAAAAATTTTTTTAAATGGCAACTAACACAAAAAATATGGCCAAAACCAGTTATTTATCCTTTAGTTGAAGATAGCGTGCTGATGATTGAAAAAGGTATGACAGGCGCAACAGGAAATATATATACAGGCCTCCTCGAGTTTGAGGATATGGCATTTGTGCTGCATGTTTTACGGCCCGGAGATTTATTTGGAGATGTAGGCGCAAATATTGGCGTGTACACAATTTTGGCCTCTAAAAACGCAGCAGCTTCAGTGATTTCAATTGAACCAATTCCTTCAACCCTTGAAAAAATTAAACAAAATGTATTGCTTAATAATGTTTCAGAACTTGTAACAATACTGCCTTATGTAGTAGGCAGCGGAAATGAAAAACAGTCATCTGTATGGTTTACACAAAATCTGGATACCATTAATCACGTTGTTGGTTTTGAAGAATTAATTGACAAGAAAATGATGATTGAAATACCAGTTAAAACACTCGACGAATTATTTGCCGAAAAAGAACCTGTAATAATGAAAATGGATATCGAAGGTTTTGAGTGGCCTGCATTAAACGGTGCAAAAAAAATATTAAATTCTAGCTATATAAAAGCGCTAGTTATTGAATTAAACGGTTCTGGAAACAGATATGGATTTTCTGATGATGAAATACACAAATTGTTATTATCTTATAATTTTAAACCGTTTCGTTACGACCCTTTTTCAAGACAACTCTTACCTCTTTTTCGATTTGGAAATATGAATACAATTTATATCAAAGATGTTAATTGGGTTAATGATCGGATTAAAACAGCCAAGGAATTTCGCGTATTAAAACAAAATGTATAAGCTTTTTAATTCAAGATCTAAATCTAAATTCTACTACAAAATCTGTTAAAAACAATTGAAAAAATTAGCAATTGTTACCACGCACCCGATCCAATATTATGCACCAATTTTCAAATTATTGGCGCAAAGAAATATTATTCAGGTTAGAGTTTTTTATACTTGGGAACAATCGCAAAATGGTGAAAAATATGATCCCGGTTTTGGTAAAAAAATAGAATGGGATATTCCTTTACTTGAAGATTATGATTATACTTTTGTAAAAAACATTTCAACGAATCCTGGCACACATCATTTTAAAGGAATTATAAATCCATCATTAATAAAAGAAATTCAAGAGTATAATCCAGCCGCGATATTAACTTTTGGATGGAATTTTGACAGTCATTTAAAATGCATTCGATTCTTTCATAAAAAAATTCCTGTACTATTTCGCGGTGACTCAACTTTACTTGATGAGAAAAAAGGATTTTCAATAAAAAAAATCGCAAGACGTATTTTTTTAAAATGGATTTACAAACATGTTGATATAGCTTTTTATACAGGCATTAATAATAAACAATATTTTTCTGTTCTTGGCTTAAAAGATAATCAACTTGTTTTTGCGCCGCACGCAATTGATAATAATCGTTTTGGAAATGAAAAAGAAAATTATGCACAACAGGCGCTGGCGCAAAGACAAAAATTAGGTATTAAAAATGATGAACTTGTAATTTTATTTGCTGGCAAATTTGAACCAAAAAAAGATCCTGCAATTATTTTGCAATTGGCAAAAAAGCTTAGAAAGGAAAAAATTAAATTTCTTTTGGTAGGAAATGGAATTCTTGAAAAAGATTTGAAAGCTGCAGCTTTCAATAATCAAAAAATACATTTTCTTGACTTTCAAAACCAGCAATTAATGCCTGTGATTTATCGGTTAGGAGATGTTTTTTTATTGCCCTCAAAAGGGCCGGGCGAAACCTGGGGTTTAGCGGTAAATGAATCTATGGCTTCCGGAAAGCCCATATTAATAAGTAACAAATGTGGTTGTGCCGCAGATTTAGTAATAAATGGTAAAACAGGTTATATTTTTTCAGCAACAAACGAATCCGATCTCTTAGAAAAATTTCAATTAATGAATAACAAAGATCTATTAATTGAATTGGGGAATGCTTCTAAAGAACTGATTCAAGAATATTCTTTTGAAAAAATAGTTAGTGCTATTGAAAGTTCAATAACAATATAATAAATGAAAAAAAAGATATTGGTTTTCATTGGTGCCTCTTATGTATCAGGTCTAGAAATAGTAACTCTTCATTTAATCAATGAATTAATTTTATCAGGTTATGATGTCAGATGTATTATTAATGGGTGGAATGATGGAGTTTTTAAAGAAAAGCTTAGGGAAAAAAACATATTTTGGTATGAAGTTAAATTGGGATGGATTCACTTAAGAAAACCTCTGTGGACCGTAGATACTTTGATCCATTGGCCAGCCGCATACTTAAAATGTAAAAAAATTTTAAAAAATTTCAAACCCGACATTTGTCATTTTTGCGGATATACTCAAATTATAATGATATCAGGCTTACTAAAAAATTTAAATTGCGTATACAACCTGCAGGAACCACATATTGCTACAAAAAAACATCTTTTTATATATAAACATTTAAATAAAAGGATAAAGATTTTTGTTGGAGTTTCTGATTACATTGGAAAAGTATTATCTGATTTACAAATTCCATCAAAAAAAATAAAAATAATTTATAATGGAATTCCTGAATTAACAATCTTACCACAAACAAATCGAGAAAATGAGTTGAGTACTGTTCTTGGTATAATTGGACAGGTTGCAGCCTGGAAAGGTCATGAAACATTAATTAATGCTGTAGAATTATTATCTAAAAACACCAAACAAAAGTTTATAGTTTATATTTTCGGCGATCAGGAAAATTATTATGCAAACACTTTGAAAAAAAAGATAAAAGATAAAAAAATAGAGCAGTATTTTGAATGGAAAGGTTTTGTAAAAAGCCAAGATAATATCTATAAGGATGTTGATATAATAATTGTCCCAAGCTTATCACAAGAACCTTGTTCCATCACAATTATTGAATCTATGATGCGAGAAAAAATACTTGTTGTTTCCGACAGAGGAGGTAATATTGAATTAGTAGATAACAATAAAACAGGTTTTGTTTTTGAAGCCAATGACCCGATAGCGCTTTCAAATTGTATTTTAAATGCAATTATAGATCCCATTTCTGCATCATTATTAGCTTCCAACGCACGTAAAAAGGCTCTTCTTAATTATACTTCAAAAAGAATGGAAATCGATTATGTTCATATATACTCATCATTATATTAAAAAAGCACTAGATGCCTTCAAATAATAATAAGATAAATTTTTCGGGATTAATTATTCTTTGTGTTCTTTTCAGCTGCATAGGGATCGCTTTTTTAAATAATGGTGTGTATTTGCTTTTTTGCCTAATAACGTTTTATGGGATTCTTTTTATTTTATGGAGAAATAATAGACCAGGTATAATTGTGTTTGCTTTTTTAATGCAATGGATACAGATAGTTTCATTTGTGATATGGATGAACAACAATAGTTGGGATATAGATCATTTATCAACACATGGAGGAGTGGCTGTTTCTCTTTCCTGTCTTGGATTAATTATTATGTGCTCAATTGTCGCAAAAGGAATTAAAAATTTGCCGGTGCCAACCAAAGAATATCTTAATAGTCAGGCAAAATTAATTAATGAAAAAAAGATATTTATATTATATATATCATCAACTTTTTTTTTAGGATCAATAGGGTTTGCTTTTGGACAAACTAGTGGATTTGCTCAGATTGTTTTAACGCTTGAATCAGTTAAATGGATTTTTTTTCTAACATATGGTTATGTTGCATGGATAAATAAAAAGAATAGAATCACTTTAATGCTGATGATTTTATTTGAGTTTGGTTCAGGCTTGTATTCTTATTTTTCAACGTTTAAAGAGGTTATTTTTATGACGATTATTTTAGCGCTTACCTTTATCAGTGCAATAAATTTTCGTCAGTTTATAAACGTCTTTCTAATGGGTTTAATAATAGGATTTTTATTATTAACATGGACGTCTATCAAAGGAAATTATAGAACATTTTTAAATCAGGGAAAAAGACAACAAGTCGTCGATGTATCACGAAGCGAAGCATTTGATAAAATGTCAGAAGAAATAAGCGCCTTAACATGGTCTGATTATCAAAGCGCAATAAATGTTTTTCTGTATAGAGCTCAGTATATTCTCCATCTTTCAAAAACAATTGATAGAGTACCCAATGTGTTGCCTTATAAGTACGGACAATTATGGTGGGAAAATATTAGTTATGTCCTTGAACCACGTTTATTTTTTCCTGACAAACCTATTTATGATGCAACTACAAAAACAAATAAATATACAGGATATAAGTTTGCTGGAGCAAAATTAGGAGCTTCATTTAGCCTAGGATATTTTGCTGATTCTTACATTGATTTTGGATATATTGGAATGTTTATACCTTTATCTTTGATTGCTTTGTTTGTTGTTTTTATTTATACTAAAATATTTGTTTTTTATAAATTAAATATTCTTTTAAGATATTCTTTAATCAATATCGCTTTATTCGATTTTGCTTCATTCGAATCTGATGGTTTATTTCTTTTTGGCCGTTTGTTATTAATGTTCCTCGTTACCTGGTTTTTATGTAAAGTAGTTATACCGCCGTTGCAACGTTGGCTATATAAATAATTTTTTAATCAACCTTCTAAAATAATTTTTAGAATAATTTGGATACCCGAAATAAAACAGTTTGTTTATTATACCGCAACTCCGGAAGGTTTTTTAGTATTGAGCGCATTTTTAATCAGCTGGAAAATAAGCTCAATAAATTTGTATTAATAAATCCGTGGATGGCGCCGGAAGCACTTGCTTCGCCGGTTAGCATTTTCAAAAATATATTTGCCGCGTCAAAGACTAAAGCGAATGTTTATCATGTAACTGGCGATATACATTATGTTGTGCTTGCGTTGCCGAAAAAAAAAACTATTCTTACAATACATGATTGCATATTTCTTCACCGTTCAAAAGGTATAAAACGGGTTTTATTAAAATGGTTATTTCTAAAATTACCAATAAGCAGATCTCAAATAGTTACCACAATTTCGGAAGCTACAAAACAAGATATTTTAAACAATATCAATTGCAAGCCTGAAAAAATTGTGGTCATTCCTAACCCGGTTGATGATAAAATATTTTTTACGCCTGCAGTGTTTCGTGCAAATAAACCTGTTATTTTATTCATAGGAAATACAACACACAAAAATCTTGCACGCGCTATTCCTGCATTGCAAAATATACATTGTACAATAAATATTATTGGCAAACTTGCTGATGATATGATAGCATTGCTTAAACAATATCAAATTGAGTTTATTAATGAATACAATCTTTCAGATGAAGAAATGGCTTTGAGATATACAACGTCTGATATGGTTCTTTTTCCGTCAACCTTCGAAGGTTTTGGGCTGCCGGTTATTGAATCGCAAAAAGCAGGAAGGCCTGTTATCACAAGCAATATTAGCCCACTGAAAGAAGTTGCCGGCGGCGCGGCTTGCCTGGTTGATCCTCTGGATATTAATTCTATCAGAAATGGCGTTCTTAAAATTATTAATGATAAAGATTACAGGAACAAATTAGTGGAGGATGGTTTTAAAAACGCGTCGCTATATTCTGCCGATAATATTGCATTGCAATATCTCGATTGTTATAAAAAAATATTGAAAAATTAATGTGCGGAATCGCCGGAATAATAAGTTTTAAAAATCAGCAAATTGATGCGTCGCTCATTCAGCAAATGACGGATGCAATGGCGCATCGCGGCCCTGATGCAGATTCTTTTTTTGTTGGAGATGTAGTTGCACTTGGCCATCGCCGGTTATCGATTATAGATTTATCAACCGCTGCCAATCAACCTTTTTGGGACAATTCAAAACGCTATGTAATTGTTTTTAACGGAGAAATTTATAATTACCAGGAAGTTAAAAACATTATTAATGATTATGAATTTCATACAACAAGCGATACTGAAGTATTAATCGCAGCTTATACAAAATGGGGTGCGGATTGTATAAAATATTTGCGCGGCATGTTTGCTTTTGCAATATGGGATACGCAGGAAAAAGATTTATTTATCGTCCGCGATCGTATGGGCGTTAAACCCTTGTATTATTATATTGATGATGCTGGAATGTGCTTCGCATCTGAGGTTCGTTCGATTCTTATTAATAAAAAAATAAAAAGAAAAATTAATGAAGATGCTTTACTGGAATATTTCAGTTACCAATCTATAAGTTATCCGCATTCGATTATTGAAGGCATTAATCAGTTGGAAGCTGGTTGCTGGATGAAAATAAAAAATGGAAAAGTTGAAAAGAAAAGATATTGGGATGTAACAAATTTTTCACCGGATTTTGATTTTTCAAGCAAGCAAAAAACAGAGCAGCGTATTAAAGATTTGATGTTGCAATCTGTAAAAAGAAGATTAATAAGTGATGTGCCTGTTGGTGCATTTTTATCAGGCGGAATAGATTCAAGTGCGGTTGTCGGTTTGATGGCCGAAGCAAGCGATGCAAAACCAAATACATTTAATATTTGTTTTGAAGAAAGTGATTTTGATGAATCGCAATATGCAGAAATGGTTGCGAAAAAATTCGATACAAACCATACACGCATTTTATTAAAGCCAACTATTTTTTTAGATGAATTACAAAACGCACTTGATGCAATGGATACGCCGAGCGGCGATGGCATTAATACGTATGTTGTTTCAAAAGCAATTCGTGCGCATGGAATGACTGTTGCATTATCAGGAATTGGCGGTGATGAATTGTTTGCAGGTTATCCTATCTTTTCTCAATACCAACAACTGCAACAAAAAAAATGGTTATGGAAATTGCCTGCATCGTTTCGTGATGCAGTTGCTTCCTCATTTTTTTCAGGATCTGATAATGGAAAAAAAAGCAGGATACAACAAATGCTCCGTGCAAAAAATTGTTCTATAGAAAATATGTATCCAATTTTCCGGCAGATTTTTTCGCAAAGGCAAATTCATAATTTCACAAATATCAATAGCAATAAAAATTTTATTACTGCTGTACAAAAAGAATTAATTGATCGGAAAGAAAATATTAATAAACTTCCATTGTTAAGCCAGGTGTCGGTTTCGGAATATCTCGGTTACACGCAACATACTTTATTAAAAGATACAGATCAAATGAGCATGGCTGCTTCACTTGAGGTTCGCGAACCTTTTTTTGATCAGGATTTGGTTGAATTTGTATTGTCGGTTCCTGATAATTTAAAGACGCCGCGTTTTGCAAAAAGTTTATTGGTTGAATCATTAAGCCCGCTGTTGCCGGATGAAATTGTGTTCAGAAAAAAACAGGGATTTTTATTTCCATGGGAAGTTTGGCTGAAGAATGATTTGCGTTCGTTTTGCGAACTGCGAATAAAAAATCTTGCACAACGATCATTTATAAATGCAGATCATTTATTGAATTACTGGAAACAATTTTTGAAAGGCGATAAAAATATTCGTTGGGTAGAAATATGGTTATTTGTTGTGCTTGAATACTGGCTCGAAAAAAATAATGTTGAATAAAAAAAAAATTCTGTTATTAACAGATTGGTATGAGCCAGGATTTAAAGCGGGCGGCCCTGTTCAATCCTGCAAAAATTTTGTAAGCGCCATGCAAGACGATTACAATTTATTTATCATTACTTCGGATAAAGATTTTGGAGATACTGAACCGTATAAAAGTATTGCTATTAATGAATGGATAAAAAAAAATGAAACTGTTCATTTGTATTATTCAGATCCAAAAAAATTGACTTCAGCAAAATTAAAAGAGCTTGTAAATTTTATTAATCCTGATTATATTTATCTCAACAGTTTATATTCCGTTCATTTTACCATTTTTCCATTATGGTTAAAAAAAATAAATTCAATTGCTGCTGAAATAATTATTTCTCCGAGAGGAATGTTGCAGCAGGGCGCGTTACAATTTAAATCAGCAAAGAAGAAATTATTTATACAATTGCTTAATCTTTCAGGCATCGCAAAGCAATTAATATTTCATGCAACAGATGAGCAGGAAAGTAAAGATGTTTTGAAATATTTTCCAACAGCAAAAAAAATAGTTGTCATACCTAATCTTCCAAAAACTGAAGTGATGGAATGGAAACAAATTTCAAAACAAAAAAATGAATTGAAATGTGTTTTCATTTCGCGTTTATCACCAAAAAAAAATTTGTTGTTTTTATTGAATGTAATCAAACAACTTCCGGCAAATATTAATCTTCAATTAAATTTATATGGCGAAGTTGAAGATGATTTATATTGGAAAAAATGTTTGGAAATTATTAATGAGTTGGATTCAAATATTTCTGTACAATATAATCACGCTGTTCCAAATAATTTGGTACCGGAAATTTTACACCAACATCATTTGTTTGTTTTGCCAACACTTGGAGAAAATTTTGGCCACGCAATTTTTGAAGCGTTGCTTGCAGGAAAACCTGTATTAATAAGCAACAAAACACCTTGGATAAATTTGCAGGAAAAACAAATCGGCCACGATTTACCGCTTGATGACATTGCTTTTAAACACGCATTAATATTTTATGCAGACATGAATCAATCAGCATATGATGAATGGTCAAAAAATGCTTTTGAATTTTCACAAAATTATATTGCAACTTCAGATACGGTTAAAAAGTACAAAGAATTATTTTCATGAAAGAAGTATCGAACGCAAAATATAATAATGAATGGTTTAAAAAAGAGATCAATGCTTCGCGGATTAAACAAATGATGTGGTATTTTATTAATGTAATTTTTTTTATTTCTCCAATCATTCCAAGTTCTTCAGTAAAAAAAATGTTGCTTCGTTTGTTTGGTGCAAAAATCGGAACGGGCGTTATTTTTAAACCGGGCATTAATATAAAATATCCATGGAAATTAATTATTGGAGATTACTCTTGGATTGGCGAAAAAGTTTGGATAGATAATTTAGCAACTGTTGAAATAGGAAAGAACGTTTGCATTTCACAAGGCGCCATGTTGCTTACGGGAAATCATAATTTTTCTTCAACAACTTTTGATTTGATAATAAAAAAAATAATACTTGAAGATGGCGTTTGGATTGGCGCGCAATCAATAGTTTGCCCCGGAATAATTTGCGGAACACATGCTGTATTATCAGTTAATTCTGTTGCAACAAAAAATTTGGAAGCATATAGAATTTACCAGGGAAACCCTGCAGTTTTTATTAAAGAAAGAATAATAGAATAGCAAATATATTAGATGAAAGTTTCCATCATCACAGCAACATATAATAGTGCAGCAACAATAAGAGATACATTAATTGCTGTGAAACAACAATGTTATACTGACATTGAACATATTATTATTGATGGAAATTCTGCAGACAATACTTTAAAAATTGTATCCGAGTTTTTACATGTTTCAAAAATAATTTGTGAAAAAGATAAAGGCATTTATGACGCAATGAATAAAGGCATTGCACATGCAAATGGAGATGTGATTGGCATTTTAAATTCAGATGATATTTATGTTGATGAAAATGTAATTGCAACCGTTGTAAAACAATTTGAAGATCCAACCGTGCAGGCAACTTATGCAGATTTACAATACGTGCAGCAAAATGATTTGAATAAAATTGTACGTACTTGGAAGACTGGCGTTTTTAGCAAACGAAATTTTTATTACGGATGGATGCCGCCGCACCCAACTTTTTTTGTGCGCAAAGAAGTATATGATAAAGTTGGATTGTTTGATATTTCTTTGCGTTCCGCAGCAGATTATGAAATGATGTTGCGCATATTATTAAAGCATGAAATGCATACAAAATATATTCCCGAAGTGATTGTAAAAATGCGTTCTGGCGGAATTAGCAATGCTTCTTTTAAAAACAGGATTAAAGCAAATAAAGAAGACAGGCTTGCATGGAAAATGAATGGATTGAATCCTTATTTTTTTACGTTATATGCAAAACCAATCCGGAAAATTTCTCAATTTTTAATAAAATAATTATGGCAAAAGTTGCATTGGTAACAGGTGTTACCGGACAAGATGGTGCTTATTTAAGTGAATTGTTATTACAAAAAGGCTATATTGTTCATGGGATAAAAAGAAGGACTTCTTTATTTAATACAGATCGCATTGATCATTTGTACCAGGATCCGCATGAATCAAATGTGCATTTTCATCTACATTATGGAGACCTTACTGACTCAACAAATTTGATAAGAATAATACAGGAAACGCAACCGGATGAAATTTATAACCTTGCTGCAATGAGCCATGTGCACGTAAGTTTTGAAACGCCTGAATATACTGCCAATGCAGATGGCATCGGCACATTAAGAATACTTGAAGCTGTAAGATTATTGGGCCTTACAAAAAAAACAAAAATATATCAGGCATCAACTTCGGAATTATATGGATTGGTACAGGCTGTTCCGCAAAGTGAATCAACACCGTTTTATCCGCGCTCGCCATATGCTGTTGCAAAATTATATGCATACTGGATAACAGTAAATTATCGGGAAGCGTATAAAATGTTTGCAACAAACGGAATTCTTTTTAATCATGAATCGCCATTGCGTGGTGAAACTTTTGTAACAAGAAAAATAACGCGCGGCGTTGCAAAAATTGCATTGGGTTTGCAGGATAAAATTTTTCTAGGCAACATAGATTCAAAAAGAGATTGGGGGCATGCAAAAGATTATGTAGAAGCAATGTGGTTAATTTTGCAACAAGATGAACCGGAAGATTATGTAATCGCAACCGGCATCACAACTTCTATCAGGGATTTTGTGCACATGGCGTTTAATGAAGTTGGCATTGAAATTGAATTTAAAGGTTCCGCAGAAAATGAGGTTGGTGTGGTGAAAAGCACTGCCAATCCGGATTACGCAATAATGCTTGGTAAAGAAGTAATAGCAGTTGATAAAAAATATTATCGCCCGACAGAAGTGGATTTATTAATAGGCGACGCAACAAAAGCGTACACAAAATTAAAATGGAAGCCAAAATATGATTTGGCAATGCTGGTAAAAGAAATGGTAAATGCAGATGTTGATTTTTTTAAAAAAGAAAAATTATTAAAAGAATCAGGATTTAATATTAAAAATCAGTTTGAATAAATTATTAATAAGGTTATGAATATTGACGATAAAATTTATGTGGCTGGGCATCGCGGAATGGTTGGTTCTGCCATTGTTAGAAAATTGAAACAGCAGGGCTTTAATAATTTATTATTAAAAACTTCTTCAGAATTGGATTTAAGAAATCAAACTGATGTTAATGATTTTTTTAAAAATGAAAAACCGGTTTATGTTTTTTTAGCTGCTGCAAAAGTGGGCGGCATTCTTGCAAATAATATTTACCGCGCAGATTTTTTGTATGAAAACCTGATGATTCAAAATAACGTTATTCATGCTGCGTATGAAAATGCAGTTAGTAAATTAATGTTTCTCGGTTCATCATGCATCTATCCTAAAATGGCGCCGCAACCATTAAAAGAAGAATATTTATTAACAGGTTTATTAGAGCAAACCAACGAACCATATGCTATCGCAAAAATTGCAGGCATTAAATTGTGTGATGCATATCGTTCGCAATACAATTGCAATTTTATTTCTGTAATGCCAACAAATTTATATGGGCCGAATGATAATTATGATTTGAATAATTCGCATGTGTTGCCAGCTTTTATAAGAAAATTTCATGAAGCAAAATTGAGTGGCGAAAATTCTGTAACCATTTGGGGTTCTGGCAAACCGCGCCGCGAATTTTTGCATGCAGAAGATTTAGCTGATGCCTGCTTTTTTTTAATGCAGAACTATAATGATGCAGGTTTCGTAAATATTGGTACAGGTGATGATATTGAAATAAAAGAACTGGCTTTATTAATAAAAAAAATTGCCGGTTACAAAGGAGATATTATTCATGATTTGACAAAGCCTGACGGAACGCCACGCAAATTAATGGACGTTACTAAATTGAAAGCAATGGGCTGGCAGGCAAAAATTTCTTTGGAAGAAGGCATTGAGCGCGTATACAATGATTTTGAAAAGATATCAGAAAAATAACTAATTTAGAAGTTTAGCCTTATCATGTTTTCAATCTTTCGTAAAAAAAATAATGAAATAAAAGATTACAGTGCACTGCATTGTGATATGCATTCTCACCTCATTCCAAAGGTTGATGACGGTTCTCCTGATGTAGATACAAGCATAAAATTAATCCAGGGAATGATGAACCTGGGTTATAAAAAAATTATTACCACACCCCATGTTATGTGGGACATGTATAAAAATACCAATGAAATTATTCTTGCCGGTTATAAAAAAGTAAAAGCAGAATTAGAGCTGAAAAAAATTGATGTAGAATTTTCGGCCGCGGCTGAATATTATATGGACGATCATTTTTCTCAACTGCTTGATGATAATACGCCACTTTTAACTTTAAAAGACAACTTGGTGCTGGTTGAACTTTCTTTTATTAAAGCGCCAATAGATTTTAAGCAAATGCTTTTTAACATGCAAATCAAGGGATATCTTCCCGTAATTGCACATCCTGAAAGGTATTTATATTTCAATGCAAATAAAGAGTGGTATGAAGATTTAAAAGATACTGGTTGTCTTTTTCAGCTTAACCTGCTTTCGCTAAGCGGCTTTTATGGAAAAGGCCCCATTGAACTTGCTCAATATCTTATCAAACAAAAATATGTAAACCTGCTCGGCACTGATTTACACAGTGCGCGCCATATCCAGGCGCTTGGAAATTCTTCTCTTGATACTGTAAAAAAATTATTGGATACCGGTATGATCTTAAACCCGGAATTTTAGTTTTCCTTTCACAGTTAACTTCTCGCTTTTAATTTCAATTTAATTCTTTCCTGTTTGTAATTCTCTCTTTTTAAAATCTTATTTTATTAATAAAAAAGTTTAAAATTTGATATCGGCGGATTAAACAAATTTTAATATTGCTTGTAATTATTACATGAATACGTTTACCATAAAAGACTTAGAAAACCTTTCGGGAATAAAAGCCCATACTATTCGTATTTGGGAACAGAGGTATTCTTTTTTAAAACCCGAAAGAACAGAAACCAACATTCGTTATTATAGCAACCAGGAATTAAAAACTATTCTCAGTATTGCGTTGCTTAATAAGTATGGTTTCAAAATTTCGCACATTAATAAGATGAATGAGACGGAATTGCAGAACAAAATAACTGCACTTTCCAATGCCGAAGCCTGCCGCGAAAGAATTGTAAACGACCTTATTAATTGCATGATTGATTTGGATAACGAAGGTTTTGAAAGCCTGCTTGATAATTACATTTTTACCAAAGGAATTGATAAAACAATTTTACAAATAATTTTTCCTTTTTTAGATAGGATCGGGATTCTCTGGCTAACCAATCATATTCATCCTGTGCAGGAGCATTTGGTGTGCAATATCATCCGCCAGAAGCTTATTGTGGGCATTGAAGGCGTAACTGCAAATACGGTTATTAATAAAAAAATTATGCTGTTTTTGCCAGAAGGCGAACATCATGAAATTGGATTATTGTACATCTATTATTTATTAAAAAAACGCGGCGCAAAAATATTTTATCTTGGTGCAAATGTGCCGGTAAAAGATATTGGTTTTGCATGCAAATACAAGCAACCCGATTATATTTATACGCATTTAACATGCATGACGAGCAGCTTTAGTTTTCAAAAATTTATTGCTCAAAAAAATTTATACATCAAAGATTTCCCGCTGGTTATTTCCGGGCGAATTGCGCAAACGCAGGCAAAAAAAAGTATTTCTGATATTCACTTCAAACGCTCTTTGCCGGAAGTTTTAGAATATGTTGCTTCCTTATAAACCTTTACTGCTTTTTTCTCGTACTTATTAATGCAGGTTTTCCAATTCATTTTATTGTTTCATTATTTTAATAAAACTTTAAACAAAAATTGCATTTGGTAACCTGAATAATGTTTAAATTTACAAGGTAATTAGTTAAACACTTTTTTATGTCAACCTTAGAATTTAATCAACTCTTAGTAAACAACGCAGAATTTCTGAAACCTTTTGCAATCACACTTACAAAAGACTCAGAAGCAGCCAAAGATCTGTTTCAGGAAACTTTGTTTCGTGCGCTGGCAAATAAGGATAAATACAATGTTGGAACCAACATTAAAGCATGGTTGTATACCATCATGCGCAATATTTTTATTAATAACTACCGCAGAAAGGTAAAACAGAATACCATTTTTGATACCACGCCAAATGAGTTTTTATTAAACCATAATCAGGCAGTAATTCCGAATGCGGCGGAAGGAAATTTGCGCATAAAAGATATCCAGCTTGCTATCCATAATTTGCCGGAAATTTTCCGTAACCCGTTTTTATTATATTTTGACGGTTTCAAGTATCATGAAATTGCAGACATGCTATCTGAGCCTTTAGGAACTATCAAAAGCCGCATCCATTTTGCCCGTAAATTGCTGAAAGCGCAAATCCTTGCGTTTTAATATTTATTAATGTCGAAAAAATTTTTTAAGTTTAGTCGAATTTAATAATAAAATATGCTTCAGGAAGTGGTTTTGGTGAATGAAAGAGACGAACAGGTTGGCATTATGGAAAAAATGGAAGCTCATCGAAAAGCCCTTTTACACAGGGCTTTTAGCGTTTTTATATTTAATGCAAAAGGCGAAATGCTGTTGCAGCGAAGGGCGTTAAATAAATACCACAGTGCTGGTTTATGGACAAACGCCTGCTGCAGCCATCCAATGCCAGGCGAAGACACCGAAAAAGCAGCTTTGCGCCGGCTTAATGAAGAATTGGGATTTTCGACTTCTATTAATAAAATTTTTGATTTTGTATATAAATCCGGATTTGATAACGGATTAACTGAACATGAATTTGATCACGTTTTTGTTGGAAATTACGACGGAAGTATTAAGCCCGATAAAAGCGAAGTTTCAGATTATTGTTTTATGAGTTTACCTGAAATAGAAAATTCATTACAATTAAAACCTGCAAACTTTACGGCATGGTTTCACATCGCTTTACCTAAAGTAAAAAGCTGGAAAGAAAAAGCTGCGTGAAATTTTACACAACTCCGATAAATAGAAATACCGCGCCGGCAATCGTTAATAATAATCCAGCATACCACATTACTCTTTTTCGGGTTAAAATGGAGATGGCAGAAATGGCAATGGCGATTTGGAAAATAGTAACCGCTTTCGATAAAGTTACATGCCTTTTTAAATGTTCTTCCGAAGTTTTTTCGTGTTCTTCAGCCTGAGTTTTTATATCTTCTTTTTCTTTTTCATACCGATCCAATTTTTCTTTATTATCAGCTGGAATTATCGTTTTGCCTGGCAAAGCCTGCAAAATTTTATCGGTTGAAGATGCAATTTCTGCCTTAATACTTTTTGATTGGTAAAACGCCCATTGGTCAGACGATTTAATTTGGTCAATCAAAGCTTCATTAACATGATGGCCGCCCAATAAACCGGCAATAGCCGCCAGCACAGCCATTACAGCCGTTGAAAGCGCAACAAACAAAACCCATTTTTCTTTTTCTTCTTCTGCTTTTTCGTGAATTGCTTCCTGCAAATGCTCCGTAGGAATTTCCATTTCTTCCATAAAAAAAATTTTTGTTTTTAAAGATTGTATTGAAAGGTAAGTTTTATCTTAATTGATATTAATAACATTTGGTAACATAACATCTTATTAATGAGAAGCTCATGCAATACTTAACCAGCAGTTTATTCACACCGTGTTGATATATTAATGAGTATATCTTTAGTTTATCTGTGAATCTTTGATTATTTGAATCTTATTATTATTTTGTGTAAAAGTATTTACGTACTTTTTTTACCAAAAATAATAAAGAGTTCAATATCTTTTTTGAATAAATCCCGCAATTTTTTTATTCAACTCAACTCAAAACTCAGCTTACTTATGCAAAGTATTTTACAAAAATCATTTTCCAAACCTTCATCTTTTTTAAAGAAGAAATACTTTTTTTTAGGCGCATTTACGCTGCTGTTAATAACCATTCCAAATGTATTAAAGCAATATTTTAATAATTCGAAAAAGCAGGCAATTTCTTGCGGTAAAATTTATATGCCTTTGGCAAATGGGTTATCTCCATTCATAAAAAAAACGGATAATAAAAATATTGGCGTGCAGCCAAAATCTACAATTATTGATACAACACAAATTAAAAAAAGCGATTGGTTTACATCTGTAAAAAAAGATTTAAACAAACGCATGTATTATGTAAATGCTGCAGGTGATAATAAAAGTTATAACAGTATTAATGCTTCGCAAGGATTGAAAACAACATTCAATACAAATGGTTTTACACTGTATTCCATACCAGATTTTAATTTGCCGGAAGCTAAGATTACAAAGAAAGCTTCCGTTAAAAACAATTGGAATTTAAAGATTGATGTGAAAGGTTTGTATGCAGATGATAAATTGATTCAGCCGCAACAGGAACAAACAATAAACACTGCCAACAATGTTGAATACAGTTTTGGAAATGCTTATTCCATACAATATCATAATGATGAAAAAGGCATTCGCCAAAATTTTATTATTAAACAAGCGCCCGCTAAAAATACAAAGGAGTTAAAAATAAAATTACATGCGGATGGAAATTGGGTTGTAAATAAAGTGCATGATAAAGAATTGCATTTTGCAAAACACAACAATAACCACGGGCTTGATAATAAAGTTATTTACAACGATCTTAAAGTGTGGGATGCAAACGGCAAAACACTTGCTGCAAAAATGATTGTTGGCAACGATAATAATTTTGAAATAGTTGCAGATGCCGCTGGCGCTGCATATCCTGTTACGATTGATCCATTGAGTACAACGCCATCGGCAACATTAACGGGCGTTGTCGGAAATTTTGGTTTTAGCGTAGCAAGTGCGGGCGACATTAACGGCGACGGATATAGTGATGTAATTGTTGGTAGTGATAACGGAACCGTTTCTATTTATTTGGGAAGCATGACCGGTGTATCTACAACTGCCGCAACAACAATAACTGGCGGTGTTACATTTGGCGCTGCTGTTGCTTCTGCAGGCGATATTAACAAAGATGGATTTAGCGATATTATCATCGGAGATGCAGCAGGTAATGCCTATATTTTTACAGGTAGCTCAACAGGAATAGCAGCAACAACAAGTGCTGCAGCAACTACAACATTAACAGGCGTTGCAAGATTTGGAGCAAGTGTAGCGAATGCAGGTGATATAAATGGAGATGGTTACAGCGATGTAATTATTGGCGATGCAGGCGGCAATGCTTTTATTTTTAATGGTAGCGCAGCAGGAATTATATCAGGAGCGAGCGTAACAGCAAGTACAACATTAACAAGTATATCTGGTCCGTCTTTTTTTGGCGTTACTGTTGCAAGTGCGGGAGATATAAATGCAGACGGGTTTAGTGATGTTATAATCGGCAATGGTGGTGGCGGCGCATTTATTTTTACAGGCAGTGCATTAGGAATAGCAAGCGGCACAACCGCCGGAGCGATAACTTTATCTGGCGGAACAGGATCATTTTTCGGTGCAACTGTGTCAAGCGCAGGCGATGTAAATGGTGATGGTTACAGTGACGTAGTTGTTGGAAATGCTGCAAGCCACGCATTTGTTTACCTAAGTGCTGGCAGCAGTATTAATGGTTCAACTCTACCAACCGTATTATCAGGCGGAACTAATTTTGGGTTTAGCGTGGCAGGCGCAGGCGATGTAAATGGCGATGCATTTGGTGATATCATAATAGGAGATGAAAATGGAAATGCTGCTATTTATTATGGAAGCGCTGCAGGCGTTCCCGCAACTGCAAGTATTACATTAACAGGTACAAATAATTTTGGAAACAGCGTTGCAAGCGCTGGTGATATTAATGGCGATGGATACAGTGATGTAATTGTTGGTTCAACCGGAAGCGGATCTGCTTTTACTTACCAGGGAAGCCCGGCAACTTCTACAAATATTGCAACGGCTGTTTTAAATGGCCAGAATGCAGGTGATCAATTTGGTTACAGCGTGGCAAGTGCCGGCGATGTAAACGGCGATGGATATAATGACGTAATAATTGGCGCTAATGGTTATATAGGCGGTTATGCAAATCGTTTTTCGGCAACTGGAAACTTGGGGGCATTTTATATTTATCTTGGCAGTGCATCAGGTTTATCAACAACTCCCGAAGCTGGAACGCCGTTTATTGGCCCGCGGCCGGGACAAGGTGCAAACGATGGCAATTTTGGTTTTACAGTTTCCAGCGCTGGTGATGTTAATGGCGATGGTTATGGTGATGTGGTTATTGGTGGCATTGGTTATAATAGTGGTGCAGATACTTATGAAGGCATAGTTTATTTATTATACGGTAGCGCAGGCGGTTTGCAAACCGGCAGCCCGCTTATTATTACTGATCCTCCACCGTTAGCTTTTAATGAATTTGGTTCAAGTGTTGCAAGTGCCGGTGATGTAAACGGCGACGGCTACGGTGATGTAATAATCGGTGCTCAGAATATAGATCTTACAGTTTCAAATCAGGGAGCTGCATATATTTATCTTGGCAGTGCAACGGGATTAATAACTGCTAACCCACCACGGTTAACATTTCCAAATCCAACTATGTCATCATTGTTTTTTGGAACAAGTGTGGCTGGTGCCGGCGATGTAAATGGCGATGGTTTTGGTGATGTAATTGTAGGAACAGGCCCTAATGGCAACGAAGCATTTATATTTTTCGGAAGCCCAACCGGTATTGCTGACAATGCAAGTCCTGATGTAACGCTCGTTGGTAATACTCCTTTTTCTGGTGGCGGTTTTGGCACATCTGTTTCAAGTGCCGGTGATGTTAATGGTGATGGTTTTAGCGATGTACTTGTTGGTGCGCCAGGCGGTTATTTTGGTACAACAGGATATGCAGCTTTATTTTTGGGTACTTCTTCAGGAACTGCAACTGTGCCGCAAACGATATTATACGGTGTAAATTCAAATGATCAATTTGGCGTGGCTGTGGCAAGTGCCGGTGATGTAAATGGAGATGGATATAGTGATATCATTGTAAAATCTGCAAGAGGGCCGGTTTATTTATTCCAGGGCGGGGCAACTGTGTTTCCTGCAACGGTAAGTGCAACTGCTGCAAATCAGGTTTATACTGATGCTGCGGATGGCGTAACTGCTCCTAATGGCGAATCTGAATTTAATAACCATTTAAGCATCGCTTCTGCCGGTGACGTAAATGGAGATGGTTATAGTGATATCGTCGTTGGTTCTTTCCAAAATCCTTCTTTCACACAAGTTGGAAGTGTATTTGTTTATTATGGAAACAATGACGTTGGCCATAATTCCAGCAACATTCTTCGTTTATACGAAACAAATTTGGCCAGCAATTTAAGGGCTGATAATGTTCATTCAACGCAATTTGGTTTAGGCTTAACGGTACAATCTCCATTTGGACATGTGAATGGAAGATTGGTATGGGAAGTTGTTCCTAACGGAATTCCATTTAGCGGAAACCCAATTACAAATAGTGTGATTACAACCGGCCAGCAAACGGCTTATGCAACCATCGCGCCGGGTGGAACTGAATTTAAAAGTTTAGTAAACAAAGCTATTGCCAAAGCAACTAAAGTAAGAGCAAGAATTCAGTATGCATCAACAGCCGTAACGTTTGGGCAAACATACAGCCCGTGGATTTATTCACAAGTTTATTTAACCACAGGTTCATCTAATGTATTGCCGCTTAATTTGATCAGTTTAACTGCAACTCCGTTGGATCAAAACATTGTATTGAACTGGAAAACGGCGCAGGAACAAAACACTAAATCATTTATTATTGAACATAGTCTGGATGCGCAAAATTTTACAGCGCTAGACAGTGTTAATGCAAAAGGAAATACGACCAGCACTACAAGTTATAATTACACTCATTATCATCCTGCGGTTGGTATTCATTATTATCGTTTGAAAGAAGAAGATTTAAATGGGCGTTTTACATATAGTAAAATTGTTTCTGCAACTATTCTTGCAAATGGCCCGCAATTCAGTATTTATCCAAACCCAACTTCTGATCAATTGGTTATTACTTACTCGGGTATTAACCAAAGTAATGTTGTAAGAATAATGGATGGCGCAGGAAATATTGTACGTCAATATTCATTAAACCAAAATGGTATACAGACAACTGTTTCCTTAAAAGGAATTGCAAAAGGAACTTATTTTGTTCAGGTTGTTAACAGCGGATTTGCGCCGAAACAAGTATCTGTTCAATAAAAAATATTAATAGATAAATTCAAAATAACAAAACCATTCTTCATTTTGGAGAATGGTTTTTTTTATTAATAAAGAAGAAATGTTTTTCAAAAAATTATTCTACATGATCATTAGTTTGCGGTTGAGGATTTTGTTTTTCAAAATGCGCACGAATGATTTTTGCTTTTGATAAACCAATTAATGCAGCCAATTCTTCTTCGCTTAATTTTTTTATATTATTAACCGAACGGAATTTTTTTAATAATTGATCCGTTGTATTTTTTCCAATTCCTTTAATCGTTTCCAGTTCATTATTAAATGCGCCTTTGCTTCTTTTTTGTCGATGAAAAGTAATTCCGAAACGATGCACTTCATCACGGATTCTTCTTATCAAATTTAAACTTTCACTATTATACGGCAGCTTGATAGATTCTTTATCTCCGGGAAAAAATAATTCTTCCACATTTTTTGCAAGGCCCATTACAGTCATTTTTCCTATTAATCCAAGTTCAGCAATACTTTCCATGGCAGCGCTTAACTGTCCTTTGCCGCCATCGATAATAACCAGTTGTGGCAAAGGTTGCGCTTCATCTGTTAATCGTTTATATCTTCTGTAAACAACTTCTTTCATCGTTGCAAAATCATTAATGCCTTCAACAGTTTTTACATTAAAATGGCGATAATCTTTTTTACTTTCAATACCATTTTTAAAACTCACCATGGCAGAAACAGGAAAACTTCCCTGGAAATTTGAGTTGTCAAAACATTCAATATTTACAGGCAACGCCGGCAATTGCAAATCATCCATCAATTGCTGAAGCATTTTATTATTATCATCTTCCGTATTTGTTTTTATATAAAGATTTTTTTTCTTCTTTAATTCTTCCACAAAATATTCAACATTTTTTTCAGAAAGTTCAAGCAACTTTTTCTTATCACCAGCTTTCGGAACAGTAACAATAATTCCTTCCTGCGGATAAGTTATTTCAAACGGAACAATCAATTCCGTTCCATCACTGTTAAAGCGCTCGCGCAATTGTGCAATGGCAATCGCAAGCACTTCTTCATTTGTTTCTTCAAGATGGGTTTCAATTTGGTTGTTGTGCGTTTGCACAATCGTTCCGTTTTCAATCATTAAATAATTTACAAAAGCAGCATCGCCATTTCTTATTAATGAAAAAACATCAGCGTTGGTAACGTGCTTGTTTACGATAACGGAACGCGCCTGGTAACTTTCTAAATGCGCAACTTTTTTGCGGATGATTTCTGCTTTTTCAAATTGCATTTTTTCAGCAACGTCTTTCATTTCTTTTTTAAACTGCTGTATTAATGGCCCGAGATTTCCTTTCAAAACATTTTTCATTTGCAACAATCCTTCGTGATAATCTTCAGCAGTTTGTAAACCTTCGCAAGGCCCTTTGCAATTGCCCAAATGATATTCTAAACAAACTTTAAATTTCCCTTTTTTTATGTTTGATTCTGTAAGGTTCAATTTACAATTGCGCAACTGAATGTTTGCGCGTACAAAATCGAGCAACTCGCGAACGCGGCCAACAGAAGTAAATGGGCCGAGATATTCTGAACCATCATTTATTTTTCTGCGCGTTAAAAATAATCTTGGAAAAGATTCATTTTTAATAACGATGTAAGGATAAGATTTATCATCCTTCAGATTAATGTTGAACCTTGGCTGAAATTGTTTTATTAATGAATTCTCCAGCAAAAAAGCATCCTGCTCAGAATTTACAATCGTAAATTCTATATGATGGATGCGCTGAACAAGCTCGTGCGTTTTGTATGTTGTAAATGTTTTTGAAAAATAAGATGCAACACGTTTGCGCAAATTTTTTGCTTTGCCAACGTAAAGCAGTTTATTGCTTTCATCAAAATATTTATAGATGCCCGGCTGGTTGGGAATGGTAGATGCAATATGTTGAAATGCTTGCTGTGTCATGGTTTTGGGTTAATCTCTGTCGTCCCAAACTATTTTTGTTTGATTAATAACAGCCTTCTGTCCTAAAGGTTGAATGCTTGTAATAATGGTTAAATTTCTGCGCGCTTTCCAAATCATTTTTTTAATAATAAGCGTATCATTTTTATTAATGATTTTTTCCATGTAAATACTTTTTACTTTATTTAAACCTGGCGTTGGTTTTACAAGTACATCAACATGCCTTAATTCTCCAATGTTTTTTTTGGCGGAATAAGTAAAAGTTACGGATTGCGTTGCTTCATCCATAAAAGAATTTTCTGTAAAATTTTCTTCAAACGATGGGCTTATTAATGCATCGGAAATAAACGCTTGCGCAATGATATTAAATGCTGGTGGTTTTATAAAAACAGAATCTGTTTTATTATTGTCGATGTTGTATTTAATAATTGCAAGCGGCAAAGAATCAACATAACCTATTTCACTTTTTATAAAATCATTAACCCGGAAAAAATTTTTTTTCACGGTAATTTTTTCTTCTTCATTATTATTTTTTGGATGATTGTTGCACGCTGATAATACTATAGAAAAGAGAAAAGCAACTACAAACTGTTTTTTCATTTTTTAAAATTACGCATTACTGAATTGTGGTAAAAAAGAAAGCTGCGATTTTTAAAATCGCAGCTTATAATAGTATTAATAATTTTTTTACCAGATAGTTTTGCTTACACCAATTTTTAATCCGTAAGCTTTTAAATTTTCTTTAATCGGATATTGATCCGTATAAGTAGATAGCAATTGATAACGCAATTGCGGACCGATTTGCCAGCGGAAACCACCGATTTTATAAGAGATAAATAATTCTGCGCCGCCATTAAAATTCCATCTTCTGTAAAGTGATGGCGCTTTTGTATAATCAGAATAATCTGTTGTTAATAAATAAGAATTTCGGTTTATTAAATAAGTGGGCTGAACATTTGCGGCGATATTTAACTGCAGTTTTTCATTGCCCAAGATTCTCAATTCAAAACCAACGGGAATTGAAATTTGATAATAATGATTGTATAAATTTTTCTGTGAATTGCCGCCAAAATTTTGAATATTACTATAAGCCGTAATGATGTTTGAATTATATCCGTAAAAAGAATTTAATGCAATAGTGGCCTGTTGCGAGTTTGCAGATGTGTACGCTTTAATACTGTAACGCGTGTAATTAAATTGTAAACCTGTTTTAAAAGTAAGGTTGCGCGTAAGCCTGTACAAAATACTTCCGCCAACTTCATAACCGATGGAAGGTTTTTGATTTACATAATCATTCGGGCTTCCATAATGCGTTAATGCAATCGGCACATATTGCAAGCCGGTTTTAGGAACAGAATAAGGATCGCCGCCGGAAAGCGTTCTGTAATTAACCGTTGGCGATGCATAAACCTGCCAGTTCCATTTGCCTCTTTTCACCGTATTTTTTAACTCGTAAGAAGCAGTGTGCTGCAACCACGTATTATCATTTTTATCTTCAGAATTGCTTTCTTTAATTACCGGGTTTTCTGCAGAAACTTCTTTTGTTTCTTCAGCAACAGGTTCTGTTGTGTTGTGGATTATTGATTTTGAAACATCATCTTTGTTATTATCAACCGTAAAATCTGCGATAATGTTTTTTGTATTTTCAGCAATAATTTCATGTTTAGCAACCGATATATCATTGGCAATATTTGTTGCTGTATAAATAGAAATTACCGGTGCAAGATTTAATGGAACATCAGAAAAATCATCTTCCGGTTCATTGATAACTAATTTTTTTTCTGTGGCCGATAATAACCTGCGCGGAGTTGCCGGCGCTTTCATTGCAGAAAAAACTGCAGCGATGGAAGCAGATAAAACGGAATCAGGTGTTTCGTTATCTTCTTTTTTATTAGATGAAATATTTTCTGAAATTAATTTGGAAGATGCAGGATGATTTGGCTGAAGCAATAATTCTTTACCTGCTATAAATAAAATTCCGGTTATTAATAAAGACATTCCGGCAATAAACCTTCTTTTGCGTGTGTGCACTGAATTGTAAATATTGTTCCAGGCTTTGTCGGAAGGATACATTTTGTATTGATCCGATTTTTCGCGGAGCAAGTCTTCAAAATCATCATTATAAAAATCGCTTTCCTTCATTGTCAGTAGTTTTTAGGGCAGGATCTTAACAGGATAAGAAATTAATATTATCGTACAGCACTTAACCACGGAAGTTTTTCTTTTGGTTTTTGAATAATTTTTTTTCTTATTAATATCTCTTCAAGCATTTGTTTCGCTCTTGTATATTGGGAGCGGCTCGTGCTTTCTTCAATATCCAGCATTTCTGCAATTTCCTTGTGCGAATAACCCTCAATCGCATAAAGGTTTAAAACTGTACGGTAACCAAGCGGCAACATTCTTATACACTCAACAACCTGTTTTGCCTGCACAATCGATGGAACACTTTCTTCACGAACCTGGATACTGCTTGCGTATGCGATATCTACACTTTCATTAAACCGTTTATTTTTTTTCAGGTTATTAATACATGTGTGCACCATTATGCGCCGCACCCAGCCCTCAAAAGCGCCTTTGTTTTGAAACGTATGAATTTGCGAAAACACTTTTATAAAACCTTCCTGCAACATATCTTCCGCATCTTCGCGTTTGTGCGCAAAGCGATAACAAACCGCCAGCATTTTAGGACTGTATTTATTATACAGTTCCCGCTGCGCTGCGGAGTTATTATTTAAACATCCCTGAAAAATGGCTTCTTCTGTCATGTATAACTTTAGTTGCCATGTAATTTAGACAATTTTTATAAGTTAAAGCTGCTTTGTTTAAAAAAATTTATCGATTTATAAAATAAAAAAAGACAGCACAAAATGCTGTCTTTAAAAGAAATTTAATATAGTTTTTTACCTCTTTAAATTAAAATATTCCCCGTCATTTCTTTTGGGATTTCCAACTTCATTAATGATAAAATAGTTGGTGCAACATCACCCAGTTTGCCTGGTTTTATATTTCCTTTCCATTCTTTATCAATTATAAAAAAAGGAACGAGGTTTAATGAATGCGCAGTGTTTGGCGAACCATCTTCATTAACCATAAAATCTGCATTGCCATGATCTGCCAACAAAAAAACTGCATAATCATTTTGCAAAGCTACGGTTACTACTTTTTCAACACATTTGTCAACGGTTTCGGCAGCTTTAATAACTGCGCTCCATACGCCGGTGTGGCCAACCATATCTGTGTTTGCAAAATTTAAACAAATAAAATCAGCAGATTTATTTTCTATCTCCGGAACAATTTTTTCTGCCAGTTCATACGCGCTCATTTCTGGTTGCAAATCATACGTTGCAACTTTTGGCGATTGCGCCATTATTCTTTTTTCACCATCAAAAGGAAGTTCTCTTCCGCCACTGAAAAAGAAAGTTACATGCGGGTATTTTTCTGTTTCCGCAATGCGGATTTGTTTTAGTCCATGCTTCGCAATTATTTCTCCCAATGTATTTTTCAAATCATCATTTTCAAAAACAACATGCACGTTTTTAAAACTTTCATCATACTTCGTCATCGTTGTATAATTCAACGATAATTTTTTCATGCCTTGTTCCGGAAAATCTTTTTGCGTTAATACTTCCGTTATTTCCCTGCAACGATCGGTGCGGAAATTAAAACAGATAACCACATCATCATTTTTTATAACAGCAACTGGTTTTCCATTTTCAATAATAACCGTTGGTTTTATAAATTCATCCGTAATATTATTTGCATAATTATTTTCAACAGCATTAATAGCGTTTGTTGCCTGCGGTCCTTCAGCATTCACCAATGCATCATATGCAAGCTTCACACGTTCCCATCTTTTATCACGATCCATTGCATAATAACGGCCGCTTACCGTTGCAATTTTTCCTGTTGATATATTAAGATGGTTTTGCAATTCTTTAATAAAACCCAAACCACTTTTTGGATCAGTATCACGGCCATCAGTAAATGCATGAATAAAAACCTGTTCAAGATTTTCATTTTTACATAAATCAACCAAAGCTTTTACATGATTAATATGTGAGTGGACGCCACCATCACTTACAAGCCCAATAAGGTGTAAAGGTTTGTTATTATTTTTTGCAAAACGAATGGCTTTTAACAACACGTCATTCTTTAAAAAAGATCCATCACGAATGGCAACATTAATGCGCTGCAATTCCTGGTAAACAATTCTTCCGGCGCCTAAATTTAAATGGCCAACTTCCGAATTTCCCATTTGGCCTTCGGGCAATCCAACATCTTCACCGCATGTTATTAATGTGCTGTTTGGATATTTTTTATATAAAGAATTTACAAAAGGAACCTGCGCATGTTGGATCGCGTCGGCTTCTTTTACCTGTCCGAGTCCCCAGCCGTCCATTATTATTAATATCGTTTTTTTATTTTCCATAATCTATTAATCAACCTTTTAAAACAGTTTTTAAACACAATAAAGGTAGTAAGTATTACGCTTTCTGATAGTATTTTTCCACCTTAGAAACACTTTGGCATATTTTTGGAGTTATGGTGAATTGAAAAACCATTTACAATGAATAAGTTTATAGGATTAACGATTATTGCCGCTTCGTTTATCCTTATTTCTTTCAAGCCTTTTTTTAATATTGATGATGTGGCTGTTGCCATGCGTTCCGGAAATATTTCTCAGCTTTCTGGTTATTTAGATTCAAGAGTTGACATTTCATTGCCCGACAAAAGCGATACATATAGTAAGAGCCAGGCCGAAATGATTATCCGCGATTTTTTTATTACTAACCCGGTTCAAAATTTCCAGGTAAAACACAAAGGAGAAAATGGCGGATCGCAATTTTGTATTGGCATTTTAAAAACAAGCTCCGGCGATTTTAGGACTACATTATTTATGAAGATAAAAGGCGACAGGCAAATGCTTCAGGAATTACGTTTTCAACCAGTTGAATAAATGATTGTTCCTCTAAAAAACCACAGACCCAGAAGTTTTGCTGGGTTTTTTTTTTGCGCAGCCACAAGCGTTGGTTGATGATTGATGGCCGTTGGCCGATTTTTTTCTTGATAAAAAATGAAGATCATTAATGATTAATATTGATCGTTTTATTAATCATTAATAAAATAAAATTCTCTCAACTGTCATCCATCATCTGTTAACTCATTTCTATAATCGGCCAACGATCATCGAACAACGATGCTGCTCTCTCAACAATTTCATAAATTCGCGAATGAACTACGATGAACATTTATCAATTTTAGTTGACGCCGCATTTAAAGAAGATGTTGGCGACGGCGATCATTCAACATTATCATGCATTTCTGCAGATGCCAAAGGCAAGGCAATTTTAAAAATAAAACAGGATGGAATTTTAGCAGGTGTTGATGTTGCAAAAAAAATTTTTCTTATTAAAGAACCTTCATCAAAATTTACTCTATTTAAAAAAGATGGCGACCAAATGAAGTTTGGTGAAAGCGCTTTTGAAGTAGAAGCATCTGTTTATACCATTCTTCAAAGCGAAAGATTAGTATTGAATTGCATGCAGCGAATGAGTGGCATTGCAACATTAACGCATCAGTATGCTGATAAAATAAAAGATTATAAAACAAAAATTCTTGACACAAGAAAAACAACGCCAAATTTTCGCTTGCTCGAAAAAGAAGCCGTAAAAATTGGCGGCGGAATGAACCATCGTTTTGGTTTGTACGATATGATAATGCTGAAAGATAACCACATTGATTATTGCGGCGGAATGGAAAAAGCGATTAATAAAGCATACGATTACGTGCAAACAAAAAAACCAGGATTAAAAATTGAAGTAGAAACAAGAAGTATTGATGATGTAAAAAAAGTAATAGCTGTTGGAAAAGTTGATCGCATTATGCTCGATAATTTTTCGCCCGAACAAATTACGGAAGCACTAAAAATTATTAATAACAAATATGAAACTGAAGCCAGCGGCGGCATTAACTTAGAAAATATTATTGCTTACGCAAAAACCGGCGTTGATTATATCAGCATCGGCGCATTAATACATCAGGCAAAGAGTTTGGATTTGAGTTTGAAAGCTGTATTAATGTGAAAATTTGAAAATGGCTCAATGTGAAAATGAATTTAAATGTTTGAGGGATTATTAATAACATTGAATTTTATATTTTGAACAATCAAAATAAACGGGATGTCTAAAAAGAAAATTAATAATAACAACGGATTAGTTTTTTCCACCGATCCAAATTTTAAGTTGGAAGAAGAAGAACAAATTCAGGATGAAACATTATTGCCAAAACAACAAAAATTAAAAATCCGGCTCGACACGAAACAGCGCGCTGGCAAAGCTGTTACGCTTGTTCAATATTTTGTTGGTAAAGAAAATGATTTGGAAGATTTGGGAAAAAAATTAAAAGCCTTTTGCGGCACCGGTGGTTCTGTTAAAGATGGCGAAATAATTATACAAGGCGATCAGCGCGATAAAGTTGTGCAGTGGTTAATAAAGAATGGATACACTTCTACTAAAAAAATCTGATTTGCTTTTTCACACTTTAGTTGCCATTTTTATATTAACAGGAATAGTTTCTGTAATCACTTTTGTTTTATACGTGCTTGCAAGAATGCATGAACAAGAACAAAAAGAAAAACGATATCAATCCATTCATTATCTGTCTTTATTCTTTTTCGTTTTTCTCGGCGTGATGATATTAATAATGGTTTCTAATATGAACTTGTAAATTTATTAATAATAATCACATCAGTCCAATCATAAAAAAATCTGCGTTCCATTTAAAAAAATAGCACGCAGATTTATTATGATTATTATGATAGAAATAAGATCGGTCATCTGCCAACGTTCAACAAACAACGTTTACTGTCCCTGTGCCAACGAATACGCTTTCTTATCTCCCCAAAGATTTAATAATTCTAAAGAGCAAATTTTAAAATCACCACTTAAACTCACATACAAACCAATAATGTCTTGCTGGTTTAATTCTCCATCAATACTTTCGAAACGAACATTGTATTCATTAACCAGGTTTGTATAAATAGAACCTGTTGGCCAAACCTGTGTGCCGCGATTGCTGATGCTTACCAAATTAAATTTTACACCAGCATGCCGCTGGCATTTTTTGGCAATAAATTCCGGCTGTTCGCCGCTTGCAATAAACATATCAACGCCATTAATTTTTTCATGCTGCAGCTCTTTTGAAACCATCATGGAATTGTGATCCAACTTAAATAATGTTGGTGTAACAGGCATGTTTGGCAACAAAGGCTTAGCACCATGCTCAGGCGTTTTTCCAAAATTATTAATGATGGCTTCGGAGAATTCTGTTGTGTTTGCTGCAGGAATTTTCTTATCACCAAAATCGCCTGTGTGCACGCCGCTTTCTAAAGTAAACAACAATGCATTTTCTATTATCGCCGCATTTTCCATTAATCCCAAATGGCGCAGCATCGCAATGCCGCTTAATAATAATGCAGTTGGATTGGCAATATTTTTTCCGGCAATATCCGGCGCAGTTCCATGCACCGCTTCAAAAATAGAAATGTGATCACCAATGTTTGCAGACGGCGCAAACCCAAGCCCACCAACCAATCCGGCGCATAAGTCAGAAACAATATCACCTTGTAAATTCGTTAATACAACCACATCAAATAAATCGGGGCGCGTAACCAGCTTCATACATAAATCATCCACAATCACATCATCCGATTTTATTTCCGGATATTCTTTTGCCACTTCATTAAAACATTCTAAAAACAAACCATCGGTTAGTTTCATAATGTTTGCTTTATGTCCGCAGGTAATTCTTTTCGTACCTTTTTTCTTCGCCATTTCAAAGGCGTACTTAATAACCTGCAAACTTCCCGGGCGTGTAATAAACCTTCTGCTTAATGCAACATCATGCGTTGGCATATGCTCGATGCCACCATATGTATCTTCAATATTTTCACGCACAATTGTTATATCAATCGGAATCCCTGCTTTTGAAAAAACAGTATCAACACCATGCAATGTTTGAAACACTCTTTTGTTTGCATAGGTATTCCATGTTTTGCGCGCAGTTACATTAATACTTTTTACGCCTTTGCCTTTTGGCGTTTCCATTGGCCCTTTAAATAATAATCCGAGTTCTTCTATCGTATGTTGCGCTTCCGGCGTCATGCCGTTTGAAAAACCTTTATCAAAAACCCATTTGCCCATATCTACAAATTCATATTCAAGCGGCACTTTGTTGGCATCAAATATTTTTAAAACGGCGGCCATAATTTCTGGCCCGATTCCATCTCCTTTTGCAACTGCTATTTTCATAAATTAAATATTGTATTTTGATTGTAGCTTGAACGCTTATTAATAATAAATCTTGTAAAAATCATTAATAATTTAATGCGGGTAAAAATAAGCCAGAAACATGATTGTGTGTATTATTCTTAAATAATCCTTTTATGCACGCGCGATTTTGTTTAATTTTATAAAAATTTGTTTTCCATGGCAAATATAATTTCAGAAGGAATTGAAGTAAGCGTGGAAACGTTTTACCAGCCAGATTATAGCAATCCTGTTTCCGGCGAATACATGTTTGCTTATAAAATTACTATCGACAACCACAATAATTTTCCTGTAAAATTACATAGCCGCCACTGGCATATTTTAGACAGCAACGGCACCCACCGTGAAGTAGAAGGCGAAGGCGTTGTTGGCATGCAACCTGTGTTAAATACCGGCGAGCGTTATCAATATGTGAGCGGCTGCAACCTCAATACAGAGATGGGAAAAATGTATGGCACCTACAACATGGAAAACCTGAACAACAAAGAAATTTTTAAAGTAAACATTCCCATCTTCGAAATGATTGTGCCTTTTAAAATGAACTGATTATTTCCAAAAAACTTTTTATTTCATTTTATTAATCCACTTATCTGCGACAAAAATTATTTGAAAGATTCACAAATTTTTTAACCACGCAGTTGAATTTCTATTAAGCTTCATTGGCGTCGCACTCTTGTAAATTAGTTCTTTATTTGGCTATTAATAACCTTAAAACTTAAACCAAAGCAAAATAATAAAACACACCACAAGTGTAATTGCCGCAAGTATAGAAACAATAACAAACGGATGCATCGCAATATTTGATTTCACCGCTTTGCTTCTTCTTCTGATAAAAAAATTTTTCACAAGATTGTTTTATTAACAGATGAAATTGTAAGCAAATTCCACAGCAAATTTTTTATTAATCTTTTTTTATTGCCTCATGTTCCTGTTTCCAGATTTCCTTAAAATCCTTTCCCCAGTCTGCAATAAATTTATAGTATTCATAATCCGTTTCACAGCTTTGTATAAATTCATAACTCGGCCTGTATTGAACCATGAACGTATCAAGCGCCGGAGGCTCAAGCCCGGTAATTCTTTTTACCAATGCTTTTGTAAAACGGTGCTCAACATATTTATCTTTTTCTTCCTGCTCCAGCCGTTTTTGAAAAGCCATTATACGGCGGTTTTTCTTTCCGTCGAACAACATGTCAAAGTCAATACCAACGCCCATTCCGCGGCCGCGGTTAGATTTCATGCTTGTAACGTAATCTTTGCCGAAATTAAAAATTTTTTCATATTCAATCCTGTTTTCCAATGAATCTTGGCGGTAAATTTTTGGATTAACGACAACCGTTTGCAAAGCCTCAACGGCAACTTCCAAACTAATATCAAATGGTTGATCAGCCGGAATATCTTTTACCGGGTATTTATCTGTTGGTTTATTTAAGTATGAAAAATAAATGGAATCGCCCGCGCGCAATTTTATACTATAATTTCCAAGGGAATCTGTTATCGTTCCGCCGCCGGAAGTGCCGATAACACTCACGCCCGGCATCGGGTACCGCTGCGAGCGATCGTACACCGTTCCATTAATCTGCACCTGCGCAATCAATATTTGATTGAAGAATATTAATGCAGATATTAATAAACAAGCCGGTAAAAGTTTTGGAATTTTCATTACAGCCGAAAGCTAAAACACTATCAGAATATATCATGAAAACCATTTGTTAAATAATGATTTGTTGATGGAGATTCACCGAATATATTTTTTTCTAATAAAATATAGAATGAATTAATTGCGCAAACTTATTTATTAATAAGCCATTTTATAAAATAAGTTTCATCATGCAAACGCTGTTTTCAACGCCTGCATATTGTCCGTAATTTTCAATTATTTTATAGCCTGCTTTTTCATATAAACGGATTGCTTCCGGTTGTTTTTTTCCGGTTTCCAAAACGCAAGTTGTATAATGTAATTCCGCGGCCCACAATTCCAATTCCTTCAAAACCTTGTGCCCGATTGACTTTCCGCGATATTCAGGCAACGTAAACATTCTTTTTATTTCCACTTGTGCATCATCATATTTTTTAAAAGCTCCACACGCAATAGCTTTATCATCCACATAACAAACAATTACGTTTGCAATATTTTGTATTTTATTAAACTGGTTATAAAACGTATGTTCATCACCATCGCGAATTGCCAATTCTTCATCAAGCAACACAACCAGTTGCTGAAAATCCGCATCATCCGAATTTGTTCTTTTGAAAGTTGTCATAAAAAAATCAGCACATTAATAATTTAAAATTTCAATTTCTATTAAGTGAACATTTGTTCATTAATAAGCATTCGTTGCGCCGCACACTTGTACGATTTGTTATTTATTCGGCAATAGTTTCATTCTCACACCGCCTGCATCATCCTTTGCAATTTCTTGGTAACTAAAAATAATATTAATGATGCTGTGCCTGCCATAAAAACAAACAGCATAAAAAAATCGTAAAGGTTATTAATGTGATAGCCTAAAAATGTTTTAAACGTATAAGGGATTTCCAGGTTGTGCAGTTGCTTAATTTGATCAGCGCTTGGAACAATATGATTGTATAAAATACTTCCTAAATCAATACCATTTTCTTTTGCTTTTTTTATTTCTGCAACGCCCGGCGGATATACGCTGCTTAATACACCAGCGAGTTTATTTCCAAATGCATTTGCCGTAAACCAAATGGCCATTAATAACGATAAAAATTTTGCAGGTGATAATTTATTAACGAGCGACATACCAATCGGCGACAAACACAACTCGCCAGAAGTGTGCAGCGCATACATTCCTGTAAGCCAAATCATGCTCACTTTTACGCCGGGTTGTATATTGTCAACGCCATGTGCAATCCATAAATAACCAAGTGCGAGCAATAATAAACCGAGCGCCATTTTTGTTGGTGATGATGGTTCTTTGCTTCCAAGTTTTAACCAAAACCATGCAAAAAATGGCGCGAATAAAACAACAAATGCAGAGTTCAAAGATTGAAACCAGCTTGCAGGTACTGTGAATTTTCCGACCTGCCTTTGCGTTTGTTCATCTGCAAAAAATGATAATGATGCGCCTGCCTGTTCAAAAGCGCCCCAGAAAAAAATCACAAAAAAACATACAACAAATATTACTGCAACTTTCTTTTTTTCTGCGGCAGTTAATGATTTATCAAAAAATATAATGGTTGGAATAATTACAATACAAGCTGTAAGCAAATAAAATAAATAATTATAAATCGAATCAAGATAAAAAAGATAAATCATAATTACTGCAAGTACCATTAATGCAGGAATAATTATGGCAACGGAACCAAAAGCTTTCGGGCTGTTTGCAGGAACGGTGCCCAGCATTTTTTTATCAGGATCTACAACATATTTTTTTTGAAACAATTTTTGAATGATAACACTAATGCACATACCAACTCCGCCTGCTAAAAATGCCCATCTGAAATCTGCAGGGTCGTTTCTTCTTTGTGCTAAATAACCACAAACAAATGGGCCCAACATTCCGCCAACATTAATGCCCATATAAAAAATAGTATAAGCTGCATCTTTCCTGTGATCATCTTTTGGATATAATTGTCCTACTAATGAAGATATATTTGGTTTAAAAAAACCGTTGCCTGTAATCATCATACCAAGCCCTGCAAAAAGTAATAACGAAGCCAATTGCGGAGCGGAATGATAAAAAGTACTGCAAAAGAAAAGCGTCAATTCTCCAAGTGCCATTACAATACCGCCAACAATAATTGATCGGTTGTTTCCCCAATATCTGTCTGCAATGTAACCGCCGATTAATGGTGTGAGATAAATAAGGCTTAAATAACTGCCATATAAATTAGAAGCAGATTCATGATTAAACAACAATGCCTGCGTCATAAAATAGATCAAAATTGATCGCATGCCGTAGAAGTTGAAGCGCTCCCACATTTCTGTTGCAAACAAAACATATAATCCTTTAGGATGGCTTTTTTTTACAGGTTGTGCGGTCATGCATTAGTTTTAAGTATTGATTATTATTTATAAACTCAGTTACGTAAAATACAGAATCGGAACAGATAATTATAAAATTATTTTTATTAATTACCATTTATAAAATTCTTTTTCTAATATGCTTCTGAATAAGGAATTTCGGTGCATAATTAACGATGTGCTTTGCCTTTTAAAAATTAATTGCTGATGAATATTTTGCTATTAGGATCTGGCGGTAGAGAACATGCACTTGCATGGAAACTGAATCAAAGTGTATGGACAAACCCATTGTACATCGCGCCGGGTAATGCAGGCACAGCGCAGTGCGGCATTAATGTAAATTTAGATTTGAACGACTTTGATGCAATCGGAAAATTTTGCGAAGATAAAAAAGTAGAGATGGTTGTTGTTGGCCCGGAAGAGCCATTGGTAAAAGGTTTGGGAGATTATTTCAAATCAAAACCATCACTGTCAAAAATTTTTTTTATTGGCCCTTCCAAAGAAGCGGCGCAACTGGAAGGCAGCAAAGCTTTTGCAAAATCGTTTATGCAACGGCATAATATTCCCACTGCTGCTTATAAAGAATTTACTATTGAGACGTATAAAGAAGGCGTTGCTTATTTACAGCAGCATGCATTGCCAATAGTTTTAAAAGCAGATGGATTGGCTGCAGGAAAAGGCGTTGTAATTTGCCAGAACCATGTAGAAGCGATGGCTGAATTTGAATTGATGATACAACAATCAAAATTTGGCGATGCAGGAAAAAAAGTTGTGGTAGAAGAATTTTTAGAAGGCATTGAGTTAAGTGTGTTCGTTCTTACCGACGGAAAAAATTATTTATTATTACCCGAAGCAAAAGATTATAAAAGAATCGGCGAAGGCGATACCGGCCCAAACACAGGCGGAATGGGCGCTGTAAGTCCTGTACCTTTTGCAACGCATTCTTTTATGTATGCAGTTGAAGAAGAAATTATTAAACCAACAATTGAAGGCTTGCAGAAAGATAATATCGATTACCGAGGTTTTATTTTTATTGGTGTGATAAGTGTTAATGGAAAACCTTTTGTAATTGAATACAATTGCCGCCTCGGCGATCCGGAAACGGAGGTGATTATTCCGCGTTTGGAAAATGATATTGTTGGTTTATTTATCAGCGTTTGCAACCAGGAGTTGGATACGGTAAAAATAAAAGTTGATCCGCGCACTGCCATTACAATTGTTGCAGTGAGCCGCGCATATCCCGGAAGTTATGAAAAAGGATATGTGATTGACGGGCTTGATTATAAATTTGATAATGACAGCATCGTGTTCCACTCAGGAACAATTGAAAAAGATAAACAAATAGTTACCAATGGCGGCCGCGTTTTATGTGTTACGTCATTTGCCGATACTGTTTATGAAGCAACAGAAAAGTCAAAAGACGTACTTGATTTAATTGACTACGATGGCATTTATTATCGGAGAGATATTGGGTATGAGTTTTTGTAAATAAGAAATACAAAATAAGAAGTACGAAATACGAAATTGTTTTTTTCCTTTTAATAAATTTTCAATCATATTTCGTAATCCTTATTTTGTATTTTAAAACCTTCATTAATAATTTCTTCATTAATATTTCGTATTTCTAACTTCGTATTTCGAATTACATCTTACATCAAAAATCTAACATTGCTTTATGCCTGATGAAGTTCATTACAGCGATTATTTGCAATTGGATAAAATATTGCACGCACAATTTCCTGAAAGTGAAAAATTAAATCAGCCTGCGCATGATGAAATGTTGTTTATTATTATTCATCAAACGTATGAATTGTGGTTTAAACAATTGTTGTTTGAAGTTGATTCTGTAACTGCCATCATGCAATTGCCTTCGCTAAATGATAATTCTCCCGAATTGCAAACTGTTGTTCACCGATTATCAAGATGTACTACAATTATTAAAGTGTTAGTTCATCAAATTGATATTATGGAAACCATGACGCCAATGGATTTCCTCGATTTTCGTGATATGCTTCGTCCTGCATCTGGTTTTCAAAGCTGGCAATTTAAAACGCTGGAAGCAAAATTGGGCTTGAAATATGAACACCGTTTTGGTCAGCAATATTATACTTCTCAATTAAAGCGGGAACAAATTGGTATTATAAAAAAAGCCGAACACGAAAAATCATTATTACAATCTGTAAATACATGGCTGGAAAGAATGCCTTTTTTTTATGAAGAAGCAAACTGGAGAAATTTTTCTTCTGTTAATGATGATAACAGTTTACATCCTTTCTGGTCAGAATATAGAAAACGTTATCATGAAAGTTTGGCCAATGCAGAAAAAATAAATGAAGGTTTGTTTGATGAAGTTTTCATAAAAAATAATATTAATGATGAAAATTCAAAAATGAACGAACGTTCATTATCAATTGAAGCTTGCCGCGCAGCAATGTTTATCATGTTGTATCGCGGTTACCCGATTTTGCAATTGCCATTTCAGTTATTAAATCAATTACTTGAAATTGATGAACAATTAAGTACGTGGCGCTACCGGCACATGAGCATGGTCCATCGTGTAATCGGAACAAGAATCGGAACCGGCGGAAGTACGGGAAAAGATTATTTAAAAGCAGCACTTGATAAACATTATATTTTTAAAGACCTTGCGCAACTCACCAGTTTTTTAATTGAAAGAAAAAAATTGCCACAACTAAGTAATGAAATGGAAAAGCGTTTGGGATTTGCAGGATAATTTTTTAGTCAACGATTATTAATAGTCACAAAAAAATTTTTTATTAATGCCAAATTCAAACCCAATTTATTGTGCAGATAAGAAATTGCTGATTTGTTCGTTTAATGCTTAATTTCCGCAATTCATTAAAAAAATCAAAAAGAAACTTAATTGAATTCCGGAGATTTTCATTTTCCGGAAAATACTTGTAAATCAGGCATTTTCGCTTTGTTTATTCAAATTATTTGCATCAATTTTGCTTGCATTAAAGCTGAACCTAAAAAATCTGATCGTACTACATGGGATTATTCAATTTCCTCACACAAGAGATAGCAATGGACTTGGGTACTGCAAATACCCTCATTATACATAACGACGAAATAGTTGTAAACGAACCGAGCATTGTTGCGCTCGACCGCAACAATCCCAAAACCGTGCTGGCAGTGGGTAAGCGCGCATTAATGATGCACGAAAAAACACACGAAAGCATACGAACAGTTCGCCCGCTAAAAGATGGTGTTATCGCCGATTTTAATGCCGCAGAATTAATGATAAGGGAAATGATCAAAATGATCTATCCAAAAAAACCATTATTTCCACCAAGCTGGAGGATGATGATTTGCATTCCTTCAAGTATTACGGAAGTAGAAAAAAGAGCCGTTCGCGACAGCGCTGAACAAGCTGGCGCCAAAGAAGTATATCTTATTCACGAACCAATGGCTGCCGCATTGGGTATTGGAATTGATGTGGAAGAGCCAGTTGGAAATATGATTATTGATATCGGCGGCGGAACAACCGGCATTACTGTAATTGCACTCGCAGGTATCGTTTGTGATCAATCCATCCGTATTGCGGGCGATGAATTTACTGCAGATATTATGGAAGCGCTTCGCCGATACCACAGTTTATTAATAGGTGAAAGAACTTCTGAACAGATAAAAATACAAATAGGCGCAGCCATGAAAGATTTGGAAAACCCGCCGGATGACATGCCTGTTAATGGCCGTGATTTGGTAACTGGAATTCCAAAACAAATTATGGTAAGCTATCAGGAAATTGCGGAAGCGCTTGATAAAAGTATTTTTAAAATTGAAGAAGCCATATTAAAAGCATTGGAAACAACACCGCCGGAACTGGCTGGTGATATTTATCGCCGCGGTTTATATTTAACTGGTGGCGGTGCATTATTGCGCGGACTTGATAAACGATTGAGCCAGAAAATAAAATTGCCTGTTCACATTGCAGACGATCCTTTAAAAAGTGTTGTACGCGGCACAGGTATTTCTTTAAAAAATTATGCGCGCTATCCTTTTGTGATGCGTTAATAATATTAATAAAATCCAAAAAACAAATTCCAATATCCAAAAATTTAATTCCGATTTTTTCTTGGTCATTGGAATTTGGATTTTGGGTTTTGGCTTGTAAGAAAGTTTTTGGGTTTTTAAATCATTTACTTCTGTGCGTAACGTTTTCCTTTTTATAAGAAGGTATTTTAATTTTCTTTTTTTCCTCGTGCTGCAGGTTGTGGCACTTTCTTTTTTATTTCGCTATAATAAATTTCATGAAGCTGCATTTCTTACCGTTGCCACCGAAGTAACGGGTGGCTTTAATAAGAAATACAATAATGTTGAATATTATTTTCAACTAAAAAAAACAAACGATTCTCTTGCGAAAGACAATGTGCGCATGCACCAGTTATTAAAAGAAAATTATGAAGCGCCGGGCAATGAAAAAAAATTAATTGTTGATACAGTTAAAATAGATTCGTTAAAAAAAATTCAGAAGTATTATTTTATGGATGCTAAAGTTGTGGGAAGCACAACAGCTTTGCAAACAAATTATATAACCATTCATCGTGGCGCTGCGCAAAATGTAAAACCGAATATGGGCGTTGTTAGTTCACAGGGAATTGTTGGAACGGTTGTTAATGTGAGCCAGAATTATGCAACGGTAATGAGTTTATTGCATCGCCAATACAAAGTAGTTGTTAAGTTAAAAAACAATAATGATCGCGGCACAATTGAATGGGACGGATTAAGCCCGTTGTTTGTAACATTAAAAGATATTCCAAAAAGTGTGAAGGTTACAAAAGGCGATACCGTATTAACAAGCCCAACGTCTTCACTTTTTCCTGCAAACATTATGGTGGGAACTGTTTATGAAGTTGTGGATGATAAAACGAGTAATTTTTATACGCTGAAGATTAGGCCATCAACAAATTTTTTCAACCTCGAATATGTGTATGTAATCGAGAACCAGCAATACGATGAGCAAAAAAAATTAGAAGATTCAACCCGTAAAAAATTTCAATGAGTGTGTTGCTGAAAAATATTATCCGCTTTGCATTGTTTATATTAATACAGGTTTTTGTATTATTTAAAGTGCCACCATTGCACCGGTTCATCACACCGTATTTATATTTTTTATTTATACTTTGGCTGCCATTTAATTTGCCACGTTTTTCATTAACAACTATTGGTTTTTTATTTGGTTTATCGCTCGATTATTTTACAAACACGCCAGGCTTGCATGCCGCAGCGTGCACATTAATAGCATATGTGCGCCCGTTTATCATCAACTTATTAATATCGCAGGAAGGGTCAGATAAAAATTATACATCGCCATCCATTACAAGTATGGGCTGGGCGCCGTATGCAACGTATGTTGTAGTGCTCACGTTTTTGCACCATTCTTATTTGGTTTTTTTGGAGTGGATGAGTTTTGGTTCGTTCTGGTATTTTTTAGGAAAAGTAATTGCAACAACAGCCGTGAGTTTATTGTTAATATTAGTAACAGAATTGTTGTTTTACCGCAATGAAAAATTCCGGACAAATACTGTTTAATAAAATTTTATTAATAGAATTATTTGCGATAAAATTTTGCTTTGTTTTCATTTAATTAAGAAAAAAATAAAAGCATTCAAGCTTGTATAATTTTTTCAAGACATTATTATTAATCGAACATTTATTACAATAAAAATATTACTGATTATAGTTTCTGTCATTTATAATCTGTAGTTTGTAAATTGCGCCTCGTACACTTTTATGCCTGTATTCAATCAATCTCGCAGCAATATTATTCGCCTCATTTTCGGTGCATTATTTCTTGTTATCACCGCGCAGCTTTTCAACCTGCAAATTGTTTCCAATAAATATAAAAGGCAAGCGCAGGAAAATGCCTTGTTTCAAAAAAGAATTTATCCAAACCGCGGAATTATTTATGATAGAAAAGGAAAAGCAATTTTAAACAATGCTATTTTATATGATTTGGTTGTAACGCCATCTCAGGTAAAAAATATTGATACGTCATATTTTTGTCAATTGCTTGATATTGATACTGCAGAATTTCGCGATAGGATTTTAGATGCAAAATTTAAAAACGGCCCTTTCCGCCCAACTATTTTTGAAGATTTATTGCCACCGGATTTATATGCCAAATTTGAAGAAAATATCTGGAAATTTCCCGGCTTCAATTTGCAGGAAAGGCCGATAAGGATTTATCCTTTTAATGCAGCCGCGCACATTATGGGTTATGTTGGTGAAGTAGATTCAACGATTTTAAAAAGATCAAACTATAGTTATCAACTCGGCGATTATGTTGGCCGCAGCGGATTGGAACAGTATTATGAAAAACAATTAATGGGCCAGCGCGGTATTGAATTTTGGATAAAAGATAATAAGAACCGGTTGGTTGGCCATTATGAAAACAAAGCTTTAGATACAGCGCCTGTTGCAGGCAAAAACCTGCGAACCTACATGGATATTGATTTGCAACAGATGGCAGAAAAATTATTAGGAAATAAAGTTGGTGCCATAGTAGCCATCGAACCAAAAACCGGCGGCATTATTGCCATGGCATCAAGCCCGGATTTTGATCCGAATTTATTAACAGGTTCAGATAAACAGAAAAATTTTGCGAAGCTTAATTTAGATGTGAGATCTCCATTATTAAACCGCGCCATTAAAGGGCAATACCCAGCAGGTTCAACATACAAACCATTGGGCGCATTAATCGGATTGGATGAAGGCGTAATAACACCAGCGAGCGGATATGATTGCCGCGGTTATTATTATGCATGCAGCCATCCTGTAAAATGCGACGAAAAAAATGCAGGCCATGCCGCAACTTTGCGTTTGGCCATTGCGCACTCATGCAATTCTTTTTTCTGCAATACATTTCGTCAAACGCTCGACAATCCTGCACTGCACAGTGCGCGCAAAGGATTAATGAAATGGAAAGAATATGTAAATGCGTTTGGCCTCGGCCACCGCATTGGTGTTGATTTGCCAAGTGAAGATGGTGGTAATATTCCGGACACAACGTCTTATGATAAAGATTATAACCATTCATGGAATTCGTGCACAATGGTTACGATGGGAATTGGGCAGGATAAAATGTTGGTTACTCCTTTGCAAATGGCCAACTCCATGTGCATTGTTGCAAACAAAGGATACTATTATGTTCCGCATTTTGTTGAAAAAGTTGATGGAGAAACAAACGTTGATACATTATTAAACAGGTACAAAACAAAACATGAAGTGCTTACACATATTCCGGAAGATGTGTATGATGTTGTAATCAGCGGCATGCAGGATGTAACAGAAATCGGTACAGCAAAAGCTGTAAGAATTCCCGGCATTAATATGTGTGCAAAAACAGGAACTGCAGAAAATTATTTGGTGATAGAACACCGGCGAACAAAACTAAAAAACAACGCAATGTTTGTTTGTTTTGCGCCGAGGGAAAATCCAAAAGTTTGTATTGCAGTGGTTGTACAAAATGCTGGTTATGGTGCAGCATGGGCAGCGCCAATCGGTTCTTTATTAATAGAAAAATATTTGAACGATACATTAAGTGCAACAAGTGCAAAAAAAATGGAACAGATTTCCAATACCAATTTGTTGCCTAAATATTTGGTGCGCTTACAGTTTGTTGCAGATTCATCACGCGCGGCAATACGTGCGATGCAACGCCACGACAGTACAAACTATATGAAATATATTAATCCATCTACAAGGGCAATGATGCTTGATACATTGGGAAGATTTAAAAATGGCGTTCCCGTTCCGCCTGTTAATCCGATGCTGAAGCCAAAAACAAAAATTAAAATCAAAGAAGAAGATCCTTCTACAAGATAATGAACCAAAAAAATGCAGCTATATCAAAAGGTGTCGATTGGTCCATTGTGTGGATATGGTTTGTGCTTTGCGGCATTGGCGTTACAAGTATTTTCGCTGCCACTTATCATGAAGGCGATAATATTTTTCAAAGTTTTGTTTCCTTAAAAAATGATTACAGCCACCAGTTGTTATTTTTTATTTTCGGCGGCATCATCGGCACATTTATTTTATTAACCGATAGTAAATTTTTTACAGCAACTGCAAATCTTTTATATGCTTTTGGTATTTTATTAATGCTTCTTGTATTTCCATTTCACACACGCGTGATGGGAACAGAATCTATCATTCGTTTTGGAAATGCATTTCAATTACAACCTGCAGATTTATGTAAGCTGTTTGTAAATTTATCGCTCGCAAAATATTTATCAAGAGTTGATACTGATTTTTCAAAAACACGATCACAATTAATTGCAACATGCATTGCGTTGGCGCCTGCAGTATTATCAGTTATGCAACATGAACTTGGTTTGGCACTTGTTTATTTTTCTTTTTTTATAGTAATGTTTCGCGAAGGCTTGCCCGCAAATGTATTAATCATTGGTTTTTCATTTGCTGTATTAGTAGTTGCTACTTTGGTGTTGGATAAAAATGTGCTTGCATTAATACTCACTGGCATCGCAGGTTTGGCGATTTATATTTTACGCAGGCAAGTAAAAAGAAACCGTGGTATTTTAATTTTTATTGTTGGCATTTGGTTTACGTGTGTTGGCATCCAGCGTTTCGTTGTGCCATTTATTTTTGATCATGTATTTCAGGCTTACCAGGTAAAACGTATTTATGATGCCATCGGAAAAGATTATGTTCCGAAAGATGAAAAAGCCGCGCTTGAAATAGAACAAAAAAGCAAAGGTGGAAAAAAAGATGGCAACTATAATGTAAAACAAAGTAAGATAGCAATCGGCAGCGGCGGGTTAATCGGCAAAGGTTTATTGAAAGGAACACAAACACGTTATGCATTTGTTCCGGAGCAGGCAACAGATTTTATTTTTTGTACAATAGGTGAAGGCTTTGGATTTGTTGGCAGCATGGTATTAATGGGCATTTATTTTTTATTATTAATGCGCATCGTTACAATCGCCGAGCGACAGCGAAGTGTATTCAGCAGATGTTACGCATATGGTGTTGCATCAGTTTTCTTTTTCCATCTTGCAGTAAATGTTTGCATGACGATTGGCCTTGCGCCGGTTGTTGGTATATCATTGCCATTTATAAGTTATGGTGGCACATCATTAATAACGTTTACCATTATGCTTTTTATTTTAGTAAGATTGGATGCAGACAGGCAAATGGTATTGAGGTAAGTAATAATTTAGAAGACAGGAGATAGAAGATAGAATACAGAAAATGGAATTCAGGAATACGTTTTTTTTATTATCAAATCACTACTTCTATATTCTTCCTCCTATATTCTATCTTCTTCTTCAAAATTTTAATTATGAAAATAATTCCACTTTCAGAAGGTGCATTTACCATCGATAAAAGCAAACTCTTTGTTCCGTTTGATACAAATAAAGATGATTTGCAACAACGCGCAACAGGAAGTTTGCTGGTAGAAGTTCAACCATTTTTGATTATCACATCAGAAGATATTTTATTGCTTGATACTGGTTTGGGTTTTGCAAAAAATGGCGAATTACAAATTCATAAAAACATTATTAATGCAGGAATTAATCCTTCAGAAATTACAAAAGTATTAATGAGCCATTTGCATAAAGATCATGCAGGTGGAATAAGCAAACTCAATACTGCAACGGGTTTGAAGGAACTTGCATTTCCCAATGCAACTTATTATGTGCAAAAAGAAGAATTGGAATTTGCTTGCGAAAAAAATTTTCCATCTTATATAACGGAAGAATTGGAATGTTTAAAAAATTCACCTCACGTAAATTTTTTAGATGGAAACGGCGTGATTGATGGGTATATAAAATATGAAGTTACCGGTGCGCATTGTCCGTATCATCAAATATTTTGGATTGTTGATAGTGGTGAAACAGTTTTTTTTGGCGCTGATGATGCACCGCAATTGCAGCAAATGAAAAGCCGTTTTGTAGCCAAGTATGATTATGATGGAAAAAAATGTATGGAACTACGCAAACAATGGTGGCAGGAAGGCGAAGAAAAAAAATGGACGTTTTTATTTTATCATGATATCAAAACGCCAGTGTTTAATTTTTAATTGAACAGAAAAACTCTCCGTATTTATTAATGATTACGTGTTCATTAATAGTTTCAAAAAAAATATTTCATTTACAAAATCGTATAAAAAAAAGAGGCCTGCCCTGAAAAGAGCTGGCCGTTGCTAACCTATGAAAAACACCAGATTCAAATATCGCACATTGGATATTTGCAAATAAAATTATTCGGTAAATTGGCAAAATGTCGGGGCATATTTATTGGCGGAGCAGCTGGCGCCTTTGCTGAACGCGTTGTTGCCTGCGTTCGTTCAAGGTTTTTTGAACGATTGAGCCAAACTCTTTTTCTGAGCGAAAGAATAAATTTACTTTGGATGGCGATAATGCTTTATTAAAATCAGTGCTGTATTTTTTGCGGATGTTGAGGGTTGTTTCTTCCAGTTTTAATTCGTCTTTATCTGACTGGTAACTTTGCCGCGCTCCACGAATTTCTTCCATGTATTTATTATATACAGGCCAGAATTTTTCCGCTTCTTCAGTAGTTAAATTTAATTTTTGCGTGATGTAGGCAATCTTCAACGTTTCTATCCTGCTGCCATCTGCTTTTTGTACTTCAGTATTATCCTGCGCAAAACCGGATAATACGATTGAGCAAATAAAAACAGCGGTTAATAAAAACTTTTTCATTGCGGTTTAATTAATTTATCAAAACTTTTGAACTTACATCCTGGTCGGCATATTCCTGCAATTCATCATCAGGAATATCAC
>Ga0206963_10018_pt1 | contig 66233 bp, 54 predicted proteins | sample Alteio_BWOrgHeat_28_FD_152958 | JGI IMG/M metagenome (GOLD analysis project Ga0206963, IMG submission 152958) | Enriched cells from forest soil in Barre Woods Harvard Forest LTER site, Petersham, Massachusetts, United States -... | ecosystem: Environmental > Terrestrial > Soil > Temperate forest >... | reverse complement strand
GTGAAATAATTCACGCCTTTTCATTTTTAATTTTGTTAGTAAGTTATTTACGAGCAGCCTTTTTGTTCCCGGATACGTCTATATTTCATCAGTAATTCTGTTTAACTTTAAGCAAAATCGGGAATTTAAAAAACCTGTTAAAAACATCTTCGCGTTTGCCATATAGCTTGCTACATATATTTCGTCCGGATAAACCACGATCCGGATTACAAGCAATGCTTTTGCTTTTAATATTATTTTTTTTACAGAACGATGGATATAGCCAATGTAAAAACCACTTTACATTAAAAACAAATCACATCTGCAACGGAGCTGATACTTTACATATAAGCAGTTTTGACACACTTTCACAAATACAATGGTTTACAGGCACCACTTTAGATACGACCGTTAATGCTGTTTCAATACCATCTGTTTTAGACGTGAAAACTGTTGCTGGTGGTAATGGAAAAGGAATTGGGTTGAACCAGTTTAATAATCCTTTTGGAATATTTATAGACAAATCCGGCTATCTGTATGTTGTTGATCAAAATAATAACCGGATTGTAAAATATCCTCCGGGATCTACTTCGCTCACCAACGGAGTTGTAGTTGCAGGAAGCAATCCAAACGGTGGAAGCGGGCCTTCCGAATTTAATTTTCCCATGTCGGTTTTTGTTGACGATGCAGGTAATATCTATGTTGCCGATTTCAACAATGGAAGGATACAAAAATTCCCTCCGAATTCTACAGCTACCACGCCTGGCGTAACTGTTGCCAAGTATGGGCTTGATGGGCCGTCATATGTTGCAATGGATGCTTCCGGAAATTTATTTGTTGCAGATGAAGCAGAAGAAGATATTTTAAAATACCCGCCAAACTCAACTCCAACAACTGTTCCCGATACGTTAGCGACAGCGCTTGGTTATGAGATATCATTATTTGTCGCTCCCAACGGGGATTTATATGCTGCACTTGCAGATTATAGTTGTGTAATAAAATTTCCTGCAGGATCTTCTAATGCAGTACTTGTTGCTGGCGGCAATGGAAATGGAAACGCATTAAATCAATTGCCTGCGCCAACTTCATGCTATGTTGATGCAGCCGGTTATTTGTACGTTTTAGATGGTGTTACCTGCATCACGTTGAAATTTCCACCAAACTCAAATGGTAATTCTTATGGAATAATCGTTGCAGGAGGTAATGGCGTTAGAGGCGGGCCTGCCGCCAATGCATTGCAAAACCCAAGTTCATTATTTCTTGATAATGCAGGAAATATTTATGTTGCAGACGATGGAAATAATCGTGTGGTTCAATATTTTAAAGATGGCCCCAGAACAACTTTTATTGATTCCGTTTATGTACCTCAAACGCCGGGACTTCAAAATCCTGTTTCGTATTATGCAGTTGTAACAAATAATAAAGGTTGCACAGATACTACAAACGTTATTACAATTTTTCCCACACATTTGCCAAGCATTATTATTAATAGCAATGCAACAGATCCAAATCTTTGCGGCAATTTTACAGAGCCGCTTACTTTTACTGCATCCATTGCAAATGGCGGAACAGCACCAATGTTTTTATGGCATTTAAATGGCTTACCGGTTGGCTCCAATAGCCCAACATATTCTGGCGTTTTTTCAAATGGTGATGTTGTGAATTGTGAACTTACAAGTAATGTAAGCTGTGTAGTTGTCCCAACAATTGTATCATCAGATTTTATTATTCATTTTCATACACCACCATCTGCATCGCTTAGTTTGCAAGCTGGCAATTGCCCTGCAAATGATAGTTTAATTATTAATCCGGATATTAATAGCATAAGCACTGTTAATTGGATAAAAGATGGAAACATAGATACCATATTTACATCTTACCAGGTTTTAGATACCGGAATAAGAAGCGTTGGAATAACTGTTGCAGGTGGAAATGGTGCGGGCAATTCAAACAATCAATTAAATGAACCTTCGGCTGTTTGCGTTGATGCAAATGGCAATATATATGTTGCAGATACTCATAATAACAGGATATTGTTTTTTCCAAAAGGCTCAAACAATTTTACAAACGGAATTGTAGTTGCAGGCGGAAATGGAAATGGTTTTAATGCAAATCAATTATCATCGCCAACGAGTGTGTGTGTAGATGCCCAGGGAAATTTATATGTTGCGGATGCAGAGAACTACCGCATACAAAAATTTCCGCCAGGATCAAACAGTTCTACTAATGGTATTACTGTTGCTGGCGGCAATAGTATCGGCACAGCTTTAAATCAAATTTCAGATCCTGTGTCAGTTGGAGTTGATGGCGCAGGAAATATTTTTGTTTGCGATGCCTTAAACAATCGCGTGGTGGAATTTCCACCAAATTCTACCAATCAAAATTTTGGTTCATTAATAGGCACAGTGACGAATGCGTTTTCAATGTATGTAACTTCGAGCGGAAGTGTTTATGTATCGGATTTTCAAAATGATAAAATAATACTTTTACCCGGAAACACAACTGTTCTTGACGGAAGCCAAACTTCGCCACCGTTTGTTCCTTACGGCGTGTTTGTTGATAATCATAATAATATTTTTATTGCTGATGGAAGAAATGATCAGGTACTTGAGTTTATTGGCGGATCAACAAAAGGCACTGTTGTAGCAGGAGCAAATGGAAAAGGAAACGCAAACAACCAATTGAATGAACCTTATTCAATTTGTGTTGACGACAGTAGCAATTTATTTATTGCCGATTTTGCAAATAACAGGGTTGAAAAATATAAGCACTTTATTACTGTCATTGATACCGTGTTTTATCCAAAAACAGCAGGAATTTATTATGCAGTGCTTACGGATACTTCGGGATGTACTTTTAATACGGATACAATTACTATTTCAAATCCATTTGTTTCAAAAGTAAAAATTACAACGCCGGCTGATACCGTTTGCGCAGGAACGCCGGTTATATTTTCTGCAATTGTTGCAGACTCTACAAGCCCGCTTAATTTTTTATGGAAAGTAAATAATGATTCTGTTGGAACCAATAGTAATAAATACATTACCAAATCATTGGTAACAGGAGATTCCGTGCTATGTATTATTTCAACCATTAGTGGATGTATATCGGCTTCGGATACATCTAATATCATTTCATTAATAGTAAAACCAATTCCGATATTGGGCCCGGCAGATTCAATTATTACAATACAATTTGGAGCGAGCACACCGCTTACAATTCCTGTGCAAGGCGATGTATCTTCTTATACCTGGACGCCAGATTATTATTTATCTGCTGACAATATTCCATCTGTAATTGCATCGCCGCACAGAAGTACAGTTTATTATTTAACGGTTGTTTCTTCAACTGATGGTTGCCCCGCAACCGATTCTGTAACTGTAAATGTGATATCAAAAATTCATATTCCAAATGCATTTAGCCCGAATGGCGATGGCAAAAATGATGTGTTTTATATTATGGGCGGATTGCCTGGCGATATTATAAAAGACTTCACCATTTATGATCGTTGGGGTTATAAAGTTTTTCAAAATCAAAATGGAATACCGAATTATACAAACTATGGTTGGGATGGAAATATAAAAGGCGCTGCTGCGCCAACTGGCTCTTATGTTTATGTTGTTACCATAAAATCTTTAAGTGGAGAACAGGCAGTTTATAAAGGAACAATAGTATTAATAAGATGATCTTTATTATTTATTAATACAATTTTTTCTTCATCTTACTTTTTAAATTGAATAATCATTGTACTATCATTATTTCTTGCCAATATAAATGCTTCTTTTTTTGCGATATTTATTTTGCTGATGTGCCGAACCTGTCCTTTTATTTGTAAGCCATTAATACTTTCTACGGTAAAATTTCCTTGTCCTTTATTAACCAGCATGGTTCCAAAATCTGCATCATATCTTCCCATCTGGATGTTGTTTTCATAATAATTTCCTACCAATAAAATATCAGGCAAACTATCATCATTTGCATTTACAATAACCGCATCTTTATATGGAGATAATTGCGCTTCCCACGGCAAAGCTTTTACTGTAAAATTTAAATTGCCATCATTTATTAATACTGCATTGCTGAAATAATTTGCTGTTAATACATCTGCCTTATCCAGTTTTGATGAAGAGAAAAGATCCTGCAATGTTGCTTTGGCAAAATCTTCTGCATATAAAAATTTCTTTTTCATTGCAGGCATTTGTTTTTCCAATTCATCTTTATTTGCAAATGGCAATTCGCGGCCTTTTAAATAATAAGTAAGTACTTGTTCTTTGGTTCCGTTTCCATCAAAATCATAATAATATAATTTCACCGGTTCTTTATCAGAAGCTTTTAAACGGCTGTTCAACCCGAGGTTTCCCGCAATCAAATCTATATTTCCATCGTGGTTTAAATCAACAGGCAATATAAAATTCCACCAGCCTTTTTTATCTGTTAATATTTTTTTTGTAAACGATCCATTGTTATTAATAAACGCAACAATGCCGCCCCATTCCAATGAAATTATTAAATCTTTTTTTCCATCTTTATTAATATCAAACCACAAAGCTTTTGTAACAAAACCAATATTCGATAACTCTTTATTATACTTTTCTGTTACATCCGAAAAATGGCCGGTGCCATCATTTTGTAAGAGATATGATTTAGGAATTTGCCCGTAATTAAATGGAACAGATCTTCCACCAATAAATAAATCAGGATAACCATCATTATTAAAATCAAAAGGAACAACACATGATGCATTAATAAACAAACTATCAAAAGCATGCTCGCGTTTTTTAAAATTTCCTTTGCCATCATTTAGATAAACACGTGGAGTAAGGTTTTGATCAGGCCCATAAAATTCATTACCTCCACTTGCAATTATCAAATCATTATTTCCATCATGGTTAACATCTGCAATGCATGCATCAACATCTTCTTTTGTACTGTCGTTCTCAATATCTGGCTGATTTGTTTTTATAAATTTTCCATCTTTATCCTGCAAAAAGATTACACTTTTTTTCCATTTTGATGAACCAATAAAAACATCATCCAAACCATCTTTATTGAAATCGCCAACAACAAGCGCCGGGCCTTCTGTTGAAAGCATATGTGGTATTAATGGTTCGCGATCAAACTCATGAAAATCATTTTCTTCATGCTTGTGCAACAAGTTTGTTTGCGCAGTAATATCCTTCATTGGCTTTGTTGGATTTTTCCAATGCTCTGTGATATTTTTATAATTAAATTTTGGAAGATTTTTTTGATAACTGATCGTCACCCACGGATTATTGGCTGCTAATTTTATGGGTTGAAAAGTATTATCTGGCCATATTAAAAATGCAGAATCAATTGTTGTTTTATTCAAACCAACATGAATGGGAATTTCTGCACTTGATAAAAAACCGCGCACAGGATATTTTTCATATGTGCGTATGCCGCCATTTGCATACATAATTATTTTTGCGCCGAGCGCATTAATATTTTGCGAAGGCCCTTTTAATTTTATTTCAACAAAAGCTTTGTCTTTTTTATCGTTGCTTTTATTTTCATACAACATCGCAGGATCATCAATGTTATTTACAAGCACATCTAAATCTCCGTCATTATCAAAGTCGGCATATACAGCACCGTTTGAATAGGTATGTTTTGCATTGCCAACCTGGTTTTCTAAATCAGTAAATTGTAAGTTGCCATTATTTTTAAAAAATTTACTCGGCAATTTTATCTGCGGAAATTTATCAATCAGGTCAAGGTCGCGCTGGCCAAGGCTTTCAGACTTCATTTTTTGTTGTATCTCCGCATTCTCCACAAAGTTGATGTAATCAATATCATTTAATCTTTTAGGAATTCCGTTTGATATAAATAAATCTTTCAAACCATCATTATCAAAATCAAACCACAATGGCGACCACGACCAATCGGTTGCATACACGCCTGCATACAAACCAACTTCACTAAACATTCCATTGCGGCGGTTGTATTGTAAATTATTTCTCGTGTACTGGTAATTATATCCGAAGCCAATTTTAAGATTAAAAATATCCAGCTCATCATCACCTTCTGATCGTTTTAAAATATATGGATCAGATGGCAACATATCCATTGTCATAATTTCCGGATAGCCATCGTTGGTTGCATCGGCCACATCAACACCCATTGAAAACTGGCTCGTGTGCATTATGCGATCTGTCAATTCATCTTTAAATGTTCCATCGTGCTGGTTAATATACATGTAATCATTTTCATGAAAATCATTACCAACATACAAATCAGGATAACCGTCAAAATTAATATCAGCAGCTGCAATACCAAGCCCATAGCCAATTATAGAGCTATTAATACCTGATTGTTTTGTTACGTCAGTAAATTTTTTACCACCATCGTTTCTGTATAAACGATCGCCAGTGAGTGGATTAAAGACTTTTAATTTTTCTTTGCGTGGCCCATAATTTCTGTTTTGATGCGTGGAGTGATTTAGTAAATACATATCCAAATCACCATCCATATCGTAATCAAAAAAAACAGCTTGCGTACTGAAACCGGAAAAATCTAAACCATATTCTTTTGCTTCATCTTTATAAAACGGAACACCGTTTTTATCAATGCCCTGGCATATTAATAATTGATTATGGCTTTGTAAAACTTCAAAATTTCCAACGCGGCAAATATAAATATCAAGCAAGCCATCATTATTAATATCAACAACAGAAACGCCGGTTGACCATCCACCATCTTCAGGAATTTTTGCTTCTGCAGTTACATCTTTAAATTGTAATGAACCATTGTTCAGGAATAATTTATTATTGCCCTGGTTGGCTGCAAAAAATAAATCAATCTTTCCATCATTATTAAAATCGCCAGCGCCAACGCCGCCGCCATTATAATAATACATGTATTTAAAAACATTAAATTCCTGTGTTGGAGTTAGTTTATTAATAAAATTTATCCCGGTTTTTGTACTGTCTAATAATTCAAAAACCGATGGTTCTTTTTTTGTTGAAGAAAGACATCCCGTTAAATAAATGATGCAGGCAATTACAGCAACACAAGTAAAAATTTTCCTCAAAAACCGAATCATAAACAAGCCATTAATATGATGTTGCTTTTCAATTGAAAAGATGAAAATGAAAAATACGATATTTTAAAATACGCAAAAATGAATTAATTTTTTGTGTGCTTATTAATGTTGTACAACACAGGATATTCATCGTTGCGCAGAAATAATAAATAGAATTTGTCTTTACTTTTTATTTCAGCAATATCCCTTATTTGCTCAGGCAATTGCAGGCCCGAATGTTTTGGATTAACCCATGTAAAATTTCCTTTTCCGTCGTTTAATAATACATGCCCAAAACTTCCATCAAGCCTGCCGAATTGTGGTAAAAAACCAAATTCATTTCCACCCAAAATTAAATCGGGAGAACCATCTCCATTAATATCAGCACATTTAATTGCATTTACAGAAGACAGTTGTACCATAACAGGCAATTTTTGAATAGTAAAATTTCCATTGCCATTATTAATCGCAATGACAGAACTGGTATAATTAAATTGTTTTACCAAAGTATTTTTAATAACCTGCTCTGGAAACAAATCTTCAATAGATTTTTTTGCAAACTCGCCATGTTTTAAATTTTGTTTTTTTAATGATGGAATTTGTTCTTCCATTTCATGTTTTAAAAAAACAGGCATGTCTTTTCCATCAACCGTTCTTGTCATAATATTATCCTTCGTTCCATTCTGATCAAAATCATTAACCCATAATTTTACAGGATTTAAAGAATCTGGATGCAGATAAAAATTATCGCCAATATTTCCCAATATTAAATCCATTTTTCCATCACCATTTACATCTGCAACAGCAACGCTTTGCCACCAGCCAAATTTATTGGTAAGATTGGTTTTCACTTCTTCAAAATGATCTTTATTAAAAGAAAAAATCCTCGGGCTCATCCATTCTCCAACTATAATTAACTCTTTTTCTTTATCGCCTGTAACGTCGGCCCATACTGCGTTTGTAACCATTCCAATATTTGCAATGTCAAGATTTTTTGTTTTGGCAATATCAGTAAAATGCCCTTTTCCATCATTAATAAATAAATAACTGCGCGGCGATGATCCATATTCGCGCGGTTCGCTTCTTCCACCAACAAAAAGATCCAATGAACCATCATGATTAAAATCGTAAGCAATCGCAACTGCTGTATTCACTCCATTGTTTGTTGGTTGAAATGCTTCGCCAAATAAAGTAAAATTTCCTTTACCATCATTTTTAAATAAACGGTTTTGCATTTGCCTGCTGTTTGGCGGATGATTATTTCCACCGGGGCCAACATATAAATCCAAATTGCCATCGTCATCTGCATCAAAAAATAAAACGGCTTCATCTTCAAAATCCATAAACTGATCAAATGCAGGCTCGGGTTTTTTTACAAATGTTCCGGATGATGTTTGTATATACAACTGTCCGGGATGATTAACTGTTCCACCAATATAAACATCATCTAAACCATCACCATTTACATCGCCAACAGCAGCTTTCGGGCCTTCGCGCGAAAGCATTTTTGGTAAATTTCTTTCATAATAAAAATCTACATTTTCATCTTCTATATGTTTTTCAAAATTGCTTTTTACAATATTTAATAACATGGATGATGAATCAATTTTTACTAATGGATTACTATTAATTTTTTCTGTGCTATCTGTTTGTTGAATGATGTGTACTTTATTAATTGCAGGATAATTTATTTTTGTGGATGATCTGTCTGGCCATGTAATAATCATGGAATCAACTTGCGTAATTTTTCCTAAACCGATTATTTGTTTATAATCTACAGAAGATTGAAAGCCGCGGCTGGGCACAACTTCACGATAAAATATTTGATTGTCTTTATAAATTTTTATTTTGCTGCCGATGGCAAATGTGTTTTTATTTTTTCCTTTTAATAATATGCCGATGAAATTATTTTTATTTATTTCGCGAGCATTATTTTTATAAATAAATGCCGGGCCGTTTTCATTATTAATAATTAAATCCAAATCACCATCGTTGTCTAAATCTCCATAAGCCGCGCCGTTAGAAAAAGATGCATCAGTAAAACCCCAAATTTTTCCTTCATCTGCAAATTGTAAGTTGCCATTGTTTTTATATGCTTTATGCAACATCGGATGGATGGGAACCTTTTTTAAAATTTCTTCTGTCTTATCTTTTCTGCCCGTTAATACCATTTTTTGAATAACATCATTGGCGAAAAAATCCATGAAATCTAAATTGGTAACATCTTTATTTACACCGTTGCAAACAAAAATATCATTCAATCCATCGTTGTCCATATCAAACATTAAAGCGCCCCAACTCCAGTCGGTTGCAGATACGCCGCTGTAATTTGCAACGTCGCAAAATTTTCCATTTTGATTATTAAACTGCAAACAATTTTTCATGTATTGGTGGTAAAAACCTGCTTTCAGTTTTGCATTGTATAAATCTATATTATCAAAAGCGCCCAATGTTTTCAAACGATAATCATCTTCCGGCAACATATCTGTCGTAAAAATTTCCGGATAACCATCGTTATTAATGTCTGCAAGATCTGCACCCATTGAAGAAAAGCTTGTATGCCCAAACCAATCTTCCATTTGATCTTTAAACGTTCCGTCTTTTTGATTGATGTATAAATAATCACGTTCGTAAGAATCATTGGAAACAAAAATATCAGGATAGCCATCGCCATTAATATCGCCAACAGAAACACCTAAACCAAAACTTATCAAGCTGCCGTGAATGCCAGCCTGCTTGGTTACTTCAGTAAAATGCCCGTTATCATTTCTAAATAAATGATCGCCGCCGCCTTTTAAAAAATTTGCAACAGGCCACTCTGCATCAGGCAAATCGCGCCTGTTAGAGTTATTTAATGTATTAACAGGAATGGGGCTGTTATTAATCATGAAGCAATCTAAATCGCCATCATTATCATAATCAAAAAAAGAAACTTGAGTAGTGTAGGCAGAAATATCGAGGCCATATTTTGCTGCAGATTCAGTAAAAGTGAGATCGTGGTTATTAATGTATAATTTATTTTTCCGGTTTCCATTACTCATGTTCCCGGAATTGCAAACGTAAATATCTAGCCAGCCATCGTTATTAATATCAACAAGTACAACGCCGGTGCTCCACATGCTGTCTTGTTTAAAACCGGCCTTGTCTGTAATATCATCAAACTTAAAATTGCCTTTATTAAGGTATAATTTATTGCTGCCCATGTTTGACGTTAAGAAAACATCTGTGAGGCCATCATTATTAATATCGCCAATTGCTACGCCGCCGCCGTTGTAAAAATTACGGAATAGAAAACTATTATCAAGCCTGCCGTCAACTACGTTATTATTAAAATTAATCCCTGTGTTTTCCTGCAGCTCAAATAATTTTTTTTCATTTTTATTTTTGCAGGAAATAACAAATACCAGAATAGTTATTATCAAATATTTGAAAAGAGAATTCATTAATGGCTAGCTAATTTGATATGACGAGAGTTAAGCAAAAAGCTAAAGGTCATTTTTCAATGACCTTTAGCGAATATAAATTAAATATAAAATGAAATATTGCTTTTATTAATAACCAGGATTCTGTTTTAAATTTGGATTGGCGATTAACTGTGTTGCTGGAATAGGGAACAACAAATATTTAGGATCATCTGCTGTTTTTAATGCCCAAGGCAACAAGAAAGCGCCGAAACGGATCAAATCCTGTCTCCTCCAGCTTTCAAAATATAATTCTTTTTGTCTTTCTGCAATTAAGGTTGTAGGATCATAAAGGTTAGATGTATTAACCAAAGTTATTGTTGCCAAAGGTGCTGCACCTCGTGCCAAATGCACTTGATTTACTAAAGTCAACGCATCGCCGCTTCCTCCGCTTGCACCTCTCAAATCTGCTTCTGCCATCATTAAAATTACATCTGCATAACGGAAAAAGGCTAGCTGGTTAGAAGCTGTACTTGTATAATGCGCATAATCAGGATAATATTTCATAACCCTAATTCCGTCTCCTTCAAGTGTTGCAACATTTGTTTCTGTAAGAGCAACAGTTGGTGCAAAAACCAAAGGATTTCCTTTTCTGTCCTTTATTATAGTATCTCTCTCGTTAAACTGCTGGCCTTCAGCTAAACCAACGTTTAATCCTGAAACAGGTGACACCCCTACTGCGTTTGGTGCAGGATAAGGAACATTTCCTTTTCTAGTATCCGTAGCATCAAATGCATTATAAAGGTCGGCGATTGTGCTAAAACCATTCCAACCGGCACTACCATAAGTATTATTCTGATCCCATGAATTATAGTGAAGGCCCATCATCCAACGCGCATCAATACCACCATTTGAAGTACCGTTTGCATTTGTTGCAGTGCCATTATTTGGATAAGCGAAGATTAATTCTGTAGATACACCTCCAGTATTTGGACCTCCAAAACTACCATTATTAGGGCCAAAATTGTCAAAATAATTAGTAGTCAAAGTGTATCCTGTAATTGCAGCGCCCAAAGCATAAACTTGTGCCATATCAGAAGGGTCCGCAGCCGCAGGAGTAGCCCTGTTTAAAAATGCTTGTTTATTTAATAAAACTTTCATTAATAAAAACCTTGCAGCATTTGGTGAAGCTTGATAATTTTGATTTGACGAAGAAAGTGTCGGAATAATTCCTGTCAGATTTGCAATTAAGGTATCAACAGCTTGCGCAGCAGTCATTACCGGTGCCGCATCTATACCGTTAAATCCTGCAATTGTTCTATATGGAACTTGACCATATAAATCCAAATAATAAAATTGTGCTAAAGATCTCAAAAAAGTAGCTTCTGCAGCTTGCTCAGGAGTCGGACTTGATGCCAGAACTGTTGTTGCATCTGCTTCTAAAGCTCCTAAATTATTGAATACACTTGCAGATTGACCATGTGTTGCATCCCATGAGTGTGCGTGTAGTACACGCCAAACACCATTGTCATCCCAGTCACCACCGCGGGTCGGAACTAGGCATTCATCTGTTGTATTTTCTTCTAAAGAGAACAATTGATCCTGCCCGTGAAAAACACCATTTAAATCACCATAAGCAGATATCAAGACACCTGCTGCATTTGATGATCCGCCTGTGGCGTTATACACAAACGAATTACTATTTCCTAATCCTTCATTTAATTTGGTACAACCGGCAGAAACTGCGATTACCAACATTAAAACACTTAATTTATTTTTATAAAGTTTCATATCAATAATTGTTGTAATGATGATTAATATAATGAGAAGTTTACCCCAAATGTAATTTGTCTCGCAGTCGGATAACCAATATAATCCATGCCTAACGAAGGTATTCCGGCATTATTATGATCTTGGTTTACTTCTGCATCAAATCCAGTGTATTTAGTAATTTCAAACAAATTTGAACCAGTTATAAATATTCTAGAACCTTTTATTATATTACCAAAGCTTCCCAAATTATATGATAATGTTGCGTTTCCTAACTTCATATAGTTACCGCTTTGTAAAAAGCGTGTAGATGCAGAAACAGGATTAGCAAGACTTTCTTGAGTACCAATTAATGTTTTAGATATATTTTTTCCATTAGCAATGTTTCCAAGATTAGTAACACTTACTAGAGTATTATTGAAAATTTTGTTTCCAAAGGTTCCATGGGTATTAATTTGTAAACTTAATTTTTTATAATTCACATCTGTATTAAAACCAAGAATAACATGTGGATTTGGATCTCCTACATAATGAGATGCCTGACCGTTAGTTACAGCAATCCCATTTTGATCAAATTTTTGAAATTCTCTTAAATAAAATACATCAATAGGCTGGTTATTTGCAATGGCTTGTGCATATGCAGAAGAAACACCTTGTCCATCAACACCACCAGTTAATTGCAATGGAGAACCTCCTAAAGCTGGAAAAACAAATTTATTTTTCACATACTCAACATTAAGATTTACATTCCATGTAACATCTTTATTTCTGATTATTGCAACTCCTATTGAAAATTCAAACCCTTTGTTTGTTACATATCCGGGTAAGTTTTTCCAAATAGTTGCTCCCGCTCCTGACTGAGGTTCTGATAATGTTCCAGGAAATAAAGGATTAGTGGTTTTCTTCGAAAAGACATCTAAATAACCAAATACTCTATTATTTAAAAACCCATAATCAATTCCGGCATTTGCAGAAGTTAGAGTTTCCCATTTTAAATCAGAATTAGCCACATGTGCACGACTAACACCACCTGCAGTGGTAGGTGTTGCGAGGATTTGTGAATATCCTGCTGCTAAACCATCCTGGCCACCAACTTGTCCCCATCCAACGCGTAAATCCAAGGTACTGAAAAGTGTATTTTTCTTCATGAAGCTTTCATTAAGAACGCTCCATCCGGCGCCGAAGGAAGGAAAATAACCATACCTGTTATCAGTTCCAAATTTTGTTGATCCATCTGCCCTTATAGTAGCAGTCAAGTGATAGCGATCTTTGTAATTAACTTCGCCTCTGGCAAAATAAGATTGTAGTTGGCTTTTTGGCGGTGCTACAGAATTTGTGGCTAAAGTGGCCTGATTACCAGCTCCCATGTCATTATAATAAGCAATATTTGGATAAGAAGCTCCGCCAGTAGTATTAAATTTAAAACCTGTAATAGTTGTAGTGTTATATTTTAAATTAGACGTTTGATAAAATTCATAACCTGCCAAAATCCTAAAACTAAGCCCATTGTCTAAATGCTTGTCATAAGTAAGGGTATGTGTAATTGTTTGGGTTGAAAGCCTTGCTTCACTCGTTTGCCCTCCGCCACCAACCGGGGCACCTGTACCAAGAACATATCCCTGTAATTGTGCATCTCGTGATGCGGCGGCGGTAGAAATACCAAACAAGAAATTATATGTAAGATCTTTAAATATTTTAAAACTAACGCCGCCAATACCTAATAATTGGGTAACATTAGAGTAATCATCAGAATAAGCTGATAATGCGAGAGGATTAATTTGACCTGAAGGATTTGCTTGATTATAAACTCCATTTTCCACCAGAGCAAGTGTTGGGTTCCAGTTCATAGCAGCACTTATTAAATTACCGTTACTTCCTGCATCGTTGCTTATTGGCGCAGATTGCAAAGTATAATTCGAGCCAATAAATTGAAAATTAACTTTAAGCCTTTTATCAAGAAAAGAATGTTCACCACTAAAAGAAGCGTTATATTGAGTTAATCCGCTTTTTAAAATAATGCCTTGCTTATCACTTGCTGAAAAAGATGCACGAAATTTACCATTTTCACTACCACCACTTAATGCAACACTGTAAACAGTTGAAGGTTTATTTTGTAAAATTTGTTTAAATGGATTTAAACTTAAACCTGAATCAGATTTTTGACCATAAACTGCTAATTCAGACCTATATTGACTTGCAGATAATATATCTGGCTGCCTCATTAGACCTGCATATGTGCTATAGTTTACACCAGCATCAACATTCATTTTACCATTTCCTTTATTAAGAGTAATTAAAACAACACCATTTTCGCCTCTTGCACCATAAATAGCAGACGAAGATGCATCTTTTAATACGGTGATTTCTGATATATCACCGGGATTAAGAAATAGCAATGGATTATTAGACGGCGACGTACCTATGGCCGAAATTAAATTTGGTGGCAATGGAGAAGTAGCATCAATAGGCACACCATCAATAACGTATAATGGATTATTTCCACTTACAATGGAATTATTACCTCTAATTTTTGTTATGGTCGTGCCACCAGGTTGGCCGCTATTATTAGCAATCTGAACGCCTGCAACTTTACCTATTAATAATTCTTCAGGAGACACAACCCCTTTATCAAAATCTTTAGATCTTACAGATGCAATGGCACCAGTTACATCTCTTCTTTGCGAAGTTCCATAACCAATTACTACTACATCGTTTAAAGATTGCGATGATGGCACTAATGAAACATTTACAGATGTTTTATCCGTAATACTAATTTCCTGTTGCCCAAAACCAACGGAACTGACAACAATAGTTCTTGCAGTAGCAGCAACATTTAGCGAAAAAGATCCGCTTGCATCTGTAGAAGTTCCTGATTTAGAACCTTTAGCAGTTACGGTTGCGCCTTGTACAGGACTTCCTTTGTCATCTAAAACTTTTCCGGTAATTACTTTTGTTTGGGAGAATGCGATTTGTGTGAAGAGTACACAAAGTAAAAGCAATGCAAATTTTGCAAGCAATCGGGTGATGGTCATAAATCAAATGGTTTAAGCAATTATTAACTAATCGAAACTATGAAAAAAAAACTAATCTCAAAAAAAAGTTTAATGTTTTGTTATTATTTTATATTTAGACAGCAATTTTTTAAGTAATGCTGCTTAGCTTATTAAATTAAAAATAATTTTTTTTAATGGTAAATATAACCTGATAATACGCAAAAAAAATTTTTATTCCCTGTTTAAATGGGAGTATTTAAATATGCGGCGGTAAAATTGAATTTAAAAAAATACAATTCTATCATCTCAGTTTGCTTTTTCTTATACTGTATTCGCATTTTTAACATTAATTTTAGGCTAAAAGCATTATACAATGAAAATTGAGTTCGAAGTTATCCATCCTGATGAGGGCAGCTCATTCCGGATTTTACATAATAAAACAAATGCAGAAGACCATCCCTGGTTTTATCATTATCACCCGGAATACGAAATTGTTTGCGTGCTTTTTGGAAACGGCACCCGACATGTTGGAAACCATTTAGATTATTATCAAAATGGCGACCTGGTTTTTATGGGCCCGAATTTGCCGCATGCCGGTTTTGGTCTCAAAGGGCACGGGCCGCATGAAGAAATTGTTATCCAAGTTAAAGAAAGCGTTTTTAAACAATCGATTTTATTAAGCCCGGAAATGACTGCAATTCACGCCTTGCTTGAAAAATCAAAATATGGGATTTGTTTTAGCGGCGAAGCGAAAGAAAAAATCACCAAAAAATTGATGAAATTATTAAAGCTTGAACCATTCGAAAAGTTTATCGAATTTCTGTCCATCTTACAAATAATGGCAACGACTGCTGATTATAAATTGCTAAATCCGCAAACCATTTTTTCATCTGCGATTGTAAAAAATAATATCCGCCTCCAAAATATTTTCAATTATGTTGAACAACATTTCCAGGAAGAAATTGATATTAAAAAAGTTGCTTCAATTGCCAACCTTTCCATTTCTTCTTTTTGTACTTATTTTAAAAAAATAATGAATACAAACTTTACCGATTTTTTAAATCATTACCGGATTCAACAGGCTTGTTTAATGCTTCAGCAGGAAAAAACGATTTCAGAAACCTGTTTTGAATGCGGCTTTAATAATGTGCCTTACTTTAATAAAGTATTTAAAGCCATCACAAAAAAAACACCATCTGAATTTAAAAAAGAAAAAATGAAAGCTGACTTTTTTCCATCTTCAAAAGAAATACTTACGATGGCACATTTTTAATAAAATTTTACAGAAATTTTATTAGCGATTTTCTTATTAATAAATTATAAAAATTTTTTACAAAGAATTGAAACCGTTTATTAATAAACACTACATAAATTCTTCAGCAGGATCCCAAAATAATTTTTCGAAATCAACAACAGTATCATCTTTTACTTTTATTCCTTCTTTTTCTAACAGTTGTTGCATCAATTCTTCAGTCGCAAAATGATGTTTGCCAGTCAGCATTCCGTTTCTATTTACAACGCGATGTGCCGGAACTTTTGGTTTTACTTTTCCTGCGCCATTCATTGCCCAGCCAACCATGCGCGCAGAAAGTTTTGTTCCCAAACATGCAGCAATTGCGCCATAAGAAGTAACGCGCCCTTTCGGGATTTGCCTTGCAACTTCAAACACCAGTTCAAAAAAAGATTCTTCTTTTTTGCCAGATGGATTAACCGTTGCTAATTTCTGTTTGGTTGATTTTATCTTTTTTTGCGCAGGCATATTATTTTTTATTCATCATTAATGCAGACCGTTTTGGCTCAGGAACATTTTCATAATTATACGGACAATGTTTGCAACCATTACCACAACAAAACCCTTTTTCAAGATGATATTTTTCTGTTAATACAATATAACCTTCTTCGTTATAATAAAAATCAATTCCTTCAATCAACTGCGCTTTCATTTAATTTTAATCTTTGTTGTAAAACTTCATCGATGTCAGTTAACGGTTTTGCAGGTAAAGAAAAACAAAGATAATGTATGCGTTTGCTTTGTGCAATGTCGAGTTTTTCGTAATGTGTTTTAATTTTTAATGCTTCTTTTATTTCTGTTTGTGCATAAACATCAGATGAGTTTTCGTGCATTTGTAAATTATACATTTCAATTACTAAAAGTGTAAACGCATATAAGTCCGGCGAGTCTGTTTTTAAATGTATTAATCCGCCATCAATTAATATTTGCTGGTATAAACGAAGAAATTTTGGATGCGTTAATCGCTTCTTTGCTTTTGAAGTTCGCAATTGCGGATCAGGAAATGTGATCCAGATTTCTTTCACTTCATTCTTAATAAAATAATAATCTATCTTATCAATTTGTATGCGCAAAAAAGCAGCATTAATAAGTTTTTCTTCAATACATTTTTTTGCGCCGGTATAAATGCGGTTGCCTTTTAAATCAATTCCAATAAAATTTTTTTCAGCAAACATTTTTGCAAGGCCAACAGTATATTCGCCACGCCCGCAAGCAAGTTCTATCGTGATTGGATTATTATTTTTAAAAAAATTATTCCATTTTCCGGCAATGCCTTCGGGATATTGCAGCACGTTGCTGAACGATTTAATCGCTTCAAACCTTAATAATTTTTTTTGCGCCATTGCGCGCAAAAGTAAAGTTTGTTTGTAAAATGAAATGATGAAACGAGAGAATATTAATAATAAAAAAGCCCTTTCAAAAAATGAAAGGGCTTGAAAAAAATTGCTGTAGAGGGAGGGATCGAACCTCCACGGAGCAGTTAGCTGTAGCGCAATGTGTGGTGGTCAACCCCAGTCGAACCAATTGCTTGATCCGGCACTACACTACGTTTATCCTGTTATCTCCACCCCCGAGACAAGAGGGCATGTCTGCCAAAATTCCATCACTCCACAGTGTTTGAATTGTTTTAAAGAACTTGATGATGCAATATTAAATAATAATCTCAATTTATTAAAATATTTTCAACAAAAATTTTGAATATTTAGAGATAATTCAAATATTTGCATACAATCATGAATAAAAGCTAAAAATAATTATTATTATGAGCAGTAAATTAAATCTTGACAAATTGGATTTGCAAATTATTCAGGAAATGATTGAAACTGCTGAAATATCCTACGCAGAACTCGGTAAAAAATTATTTGTATCCGGCGGGACAATTCATGTGCGCATAAAAAAATTGCAGGAATCTGGCGTTGTTAAAGGCACAAAATTACATGTTGATTTAAAACAGTTGGGTTATGATGTAATTGCTTTTATCGGAATTTATTTGGAAAAAAGTTCTTTGTATGATTCCGTTGCAAAAGAGCTCCGTAGAATTCCTGAAATTGTTCGCTTAAATTATACAACCGGCAACTACAGCATGTTTGCAGAAATTGTTTGTAAAGATATTAACCAGCTTCGTTTTGTTTTACATGATGAGTTGCAAAAAATAAAAGGCATCGAACGCACAGAAACTTTTATATCTCTCGAAGAAAGTTTTGACAGGAACGTGCAAATTTTTAAAGAATAATAATCGCTGAAAATTATTTTTCTATTTTTCTTTCTTTCCATTTATAACTTCCAAACTTGCCAAGCCAGCCAATGGAAATTGTATATAAAATATGCAATGGCTGAAAAAACGGAAAGTATATTAATAACTTTTTTTGATCAAAAAAACCAGCAACAGATTTTACAAATGGAAATTCTATTAATGTTTTTAACATCAATAGAATGATTAGTGAAAAAAAATAAATGCGGTTAAAAAAAGACAGAATAAATAACACAAAAAACAGCACATTAATAAAATATACCAATAACAAAACGCGAAAAATTCTTTTATCATCATACTTGTCTGCCTTGCTCGCCCAGCGTATGCGTTGATTAATAAATCCTTTAAAATTTGTTTCTGGTTTTGTAGAAACGACGGCGTTTTTATTTTTTAAAAAGAAAACCGCTGCAGGATATTTTTTATACATTTTATGCATCAGCAACATATCATCGCCGGAAGGAATATTATCTATATCACGAAAGCCATCAACTTGATAAAAAACTTTTTTTTCATAAGCAAGGTTTGCGCCATTGCACATGGAATGTATTTTTTTAAAAACAGAAGCGCCGGTTATTCCCTGCAACGTTATAAAATCAAGCGTTTGAAAAATTGATAATAAAGAATTGTTTGCATCAATCTTTACAGGCGAGGCAATAAATTTTGCATTGGTGGAAATATAAAAATCTGCAATTGTTTGCAACCAGTTTTTATTAAAGCTGCAATCCGCGTCGGTAGTAATTATCAGCGTTCCGGTTGACTTATTAATACCGGTTTCAATTGCAAATTTTTTATACGCTTTTATATTTTCGTTTGTATAATCAGAAAGTTTTAATGGAACAATTTTTATTGCATCATTAATAGAAGTGGTTAATAAATTCCATGTTTCATCTGTTGAATGATCATCAACAATAATTACTTCAAAAAGTGATGATGGATAATTTTGTTTTGCTAAAGAACGAATACAATTCAAAATATTTTTCTCTTCATTTCTTACAGGAATAATAATAGAAATTTTTACAGTTGGAGTTTGTGAAATATTATTATTAAAATCAGGAATTGATTTCCATGCGCGGTGATAATACATTATTAATAATGCATAAACTAAAAAAAGTAAACATGTAATTGCAATAATTAAATACATCTGCGCAAATATTATGAACTAATCTTTTAATAAACTAATGATGAGTTCAATATGTTTTTCCTGCAAAATCTGGTGGCCGGTTGGCAACATTTGCAAACTGCAATATTGCTCTATTCCTTTTACAAATTTTTTTCCGCCATCAATAAAAATAATTTGATCATATTCTCCGTAAACCAATTTTACATGAATTTTATTTGCAGCAATTAATGCTTTTATTTTTTTTAAATCAGGTGTAAATTTTCTTAAAACCGTCCAGCGTTTATACAATTGAATGCGCACTTCTTTATTATTAATAAAATGATGAATGAATTTATAAACGCTTTGGTTCATCAATTTTATTTTTTTTGCAACGTTCATAACTATTGAAAAATATTCCGGCTTGTTCATTGCAATGCTAAAAATTTTATTGCCCGCAAAAGTTTGCGTCGCAAACCAGTAAGCAGCCGTCATACTTAAACCATCGGGCGCAAGCAATATTATTTTTTTTGTTTGATTTATTAATAAAGGAAAAACGGCAAGCGCAGTTCTTCCGCCCATACTAAAACCAAGCAAATAAATTTCGTTCTCAACTAAAGAAAATTTATTAAGAATTGATTGAATAATTCCTGTAAAATCCTGCGGCGTAAAATTTAATTTTTCATTCCATTCTGTTTGCCCGTGAAAAGGCAAATCAACAGCTATTATTATAAAATCATCTGCAATATATTTTTCCAAAAAGCTGAATGATCCCGCAGCTTCTGCATAACCCTGGAAACAAAGGAGCAAAGGTTTTTTATTATTGTTAGAAACAGATTTATAATAATGAATTTGTGATGATTTATATTTTTCAAAAAAAGATTCCATGCATTTTATTAATAGGCATTAAAACTACTGAATCGTTTTTTGTTATTGTTCAACAGAAAAAAAACAATGCATTTTTATTAATAAAAATTACAGTATAAAATTTTGCAGTATTAAAAAATAATAACTAAGTTTGATTAGTTGTTTAACTAACTATATGCCAAACAACCAATTTAAAAAAGGCGAATTATACAGTTTTATTACAGGCAAAGCGTCTATCGCCATTGCGCGCCGGTTGCAAAAAAAATTTAATAATGCCGGGTTAAATTTAACCATCGAACAATGGAGCGTACTCTATCATTTGTGGAAAGAAGACGGGAAAAGCCAGCAGGAATTATGCAACGCAACTTTTCGCGATAAACCAAGTATAACAAGATTGGTAGACAACCTTGAAAAACTGCAATTGGTAAAACGCGTTGCTTCAGAAAATGATCGCAGGATTAATAAAATTTACTTAACAAAGCAAGCTTTAAAATTACAGGAGCAATCAATGGGTTTGGCAGAAGAAACCTTAAACGATGCGCTGGCGGGCGTTCCGGCGGATCAAATAAATTTATGTAAAGAGGTTTTGCAAAGAGTGTACGACAACTTAAAATAATTTTTATCACTATAAAATATTTTTTATGAGTGCTTCTACAGAAACAAAAAATAGTTTAAAAGGTGGCGAATGGCTGATTAAAGAAAGTTCTCCGTTCGATACTTTTATTCCTTCCGATTATAATGAAGAGCAGCAAATGGTGAAAGATATGTGCGCTTCTTTTTTAGATACAGAAGTGTTGCCGGTTATTGAACGCATTGATAAAATGGAACCAGGATTAATGCCTTCATTAATGGTAAAAGCCGGCGAACAAGGTTTGCTTGGCGTTTCCATTCCTGAAGAATTTGGCGGGCTTGGAAAAGATTTTATAACATCAACTTTAGTGAATGAAGGATTGGGTGGTGGGTTTTCTTTTTCCGTTGCAGTGGCCGCCCACACTGGCATTGGCACACTTCCAATTTTATATTTTGGAACAGAAGCGCAGAAACAAAAATATATTCCAAAGCTTACAAGCGGCGAGTGGAAAGGTTCGTACGGATTAACAGAACCAAATAGTGGCAGTGATGCGCTCGGCGCAAAAACAACTGCGAAACTTTCTGCCGATGGAAAATATTATTTATTAAACGGGCAAAAATGCTGGATAACAAACGGCGGCTTTGCAGACGTGTATACAGTCTTCGCAAAAATTGATGGCGATAAATTTTCTGCATTTATAGTTGAAAGAGGTTATGAAGGTTTTACGCAAGGCCCGGAAGAACATAAGATGGGCATTAAAGGATCATCAACTGTGCAATTATATTTTCAGGATTGTAAAGTGCCTGTTGAAAATTTATTGGGAGAAATTGGTAAGGGCCACATCATTGCATTTAATATTTTAAATATTGGAAGGTTGAAATTATGTGCCGCTGCAATGGGCGGTGCAAAAAGAGCGGCAACAATTTCTATTCAATATGCAAATACGCGCGAACAATTTAAAACTGCGATTGCAAATTTTGGCGCTATAAAAAATAAGCTGGCGCAGATGGCGATTAAAATTTGGGTTTGCGAAAGCGCATTATACAGAACTGCAAAATGGATTGATGATAAAGAAATGGAACTCATCGCCGCAGGCAAACCTTTTAATGAAGCCTTGCTTGGCGCTGCAGAAGAATATGCAATTGAGTGTGCAATGCTGAAAGTTTTTGGCAGTGAAATTTTAGATTACGTTGTTGATGAAGGTGTACAAGTCCATGGTGGCAACGGTTTCAGCGATGAGTATATAATTTCAAAAGGTTATCGCGATAGCCGCATTAACAGGATTTATGAAGGCACAAATGAAATCAATCGGCTATTAACTGTTGATATGGTTTTAAAACGCACCATGAAAGGAAGGCTTGATATTATGAATGCGGCGATGAATGTTTCAAAAGAATTAATGAGCATCCCTGATTTTGGCAGCAGTGATGATGCACCATTTGCAAAAGAAAAAAAGGTGATTGCCAATTTTAAAAAAGCGATATTAATGACAGCAGGCGCAGCCGTGCAAAAATTAATGATGAAGGTTGAAAGCGAACAGGAAATATTAATGAACATTGCTGATATGGCGATTGAAACTTTTAATGCAGAAAGCGCTTTATTAAGAGTTATGAAAATGACTGATCAGCATGGAGAAACTGCTTGCCAATTTGAATTGGATATAACGCGCACGTATATTTATGATGTTGCCGACAGTATTAATAAAGCTGGCAAAGATGCCATTAATGCATTTGCCGATGGGGATGAACAACGCATGATGTTGCTGGGTTTAAAACGTTTTACCAAAGCAGATTCTTTCAACAGCAAAGAAGCGAAACGAAGAATTGCGGCGAGGCTGATTAGTGATAATAAATATCCGCTTTAATAAGTATGAACTATGAAGTATGAATTTTATTGAGTAATTATTCACTGATATAAATTCATACTTCTTTTTTATTAAATCTTGTTACTCCGTTCCTGTACCTTGTTTTTTTTCTTGTTTCTTGTGCCTTGTTTTTTTGTATTTTGGACATTGGATTTTCTCACTTCTTGAGTCCTGAACATTGTTTCCTTATTCCTGCTATCTTTATAAAAATTTATTAATGCAGCGAATAATTTTTTTTATTCTTCTTTTATTGAATGGCAGTTTTTCATTTTCGCAAGACAGTGTTTGGAATGCAAGAACAACCGGTAAACTTCCTTTTATTGAATATGGAATTGGTGACGACAGGCTTGGCGGCGCAAAAATGTTGTATATCGATTCAAACGTTTTATTGAAGATTGTTGATAGTTTTAAAACAGATTATAAAGTTCAGCTTTCAAAATTTCATTCAGGATATATTGCGAAAGAAAGTGTTGTGCTTATTAATAAACAATTCAATAAACCAATTATTCATAACACACACCTGAGCGGCAACTGGCGCGTGTTTGGTGATAATGAGTTTGATTATGTAACGATTAATCTTGATGAACACCTTCCTTATCACAGCATGCAAATGATTAATCCTTCGCGGCTTGCGATTGATATTTTTGGCGTCACTTCAAACACCAACTGGATCACACAATTGCGTACTGCAAAAGAAGTGAAAAACGCATGGTACGAACAAACAGAAGATGATGTGATGCGCGTGTTTATAGAATTAAAACATGCGCAACATTGGGGAAGCCGCATTAATTATGATAGCATTGGAAACAAATTAATCGTGCGCATCAAACGCCAGCCTGCGGTGCTGGACATCCGCAAATTAAAAATTGCAATTGATCCCGGACACGGCGGAGACAACAGCGGCGCAGAAGGCATTACAAGTAAAGTGCTTGAAAAAAATTATACTTTATTAATCGCAAAACAATTGCAGGCAACATTAAAAAAAGCTGGTGTAAAACAAATTTTTATGACGCGCGAAAAAGATACTTCATTAAGTATTCCGGAACGCGTGTTGATGCTTAAAGAATTCAATCCTGATTTATTAATAAGTATTCATTTAAATTCTGCAAGCCTTGATACGGTGCAGGGAACGAGTACCTATTATCGTTACATCGGTTTTCGTCCATTAAGTGTTGCGATATTAAACCAAATGCTTACACTTGGTTTAAAAGAATATGGCAATGTTGGAAATTTTAATTTCGGATTAAATGGCCCAACTGATTATCCGAATGCGTTGGTGGAAGTTGCTTTTTTAAGTAATAAAGAAGATGAGAAAAAAATATTAAATCCGAAGTTTCATAAAGCTGTTGCCCAAAAAATATATTTAGGAATTTTGGATTGGTTAAAACAATCGAAGTAATGAATGGCTTCTTAATGCAAAAGCAAAATTTTATTGCAGGCGAAGACTTTTTTATAGAAAGCTTTTCGCCTGAAAACAGCTATGGCGTTGTGTTTGAAGATGATGGCGATACCGCTTATTTTTATGCGGTTGAAAAAAATCCTTCAACCAAAGAACAAAAAATTTTAGATGCTTTGCATATTTATGAAAAAGAAAATATTAATAATGATGAAGAAAAAAAGCAATCAACATTATTAATCATTTGGTCGAAGGATTGGATGAAGTGCGCGCTGGTAATTGATAATTTTTGCAACGCAATTTTTGATTTTGAAAAACAAGGCGGATATAACATTAATGAATTTCCGCCACCAAATGATTTCTGGACAAAACAGGATAGAAAATTAACCAACGAAATTATTAATCAACTTTTTTAATATAATAATTATGCAACTGCAAAACATTTTTATACATCACGTTTATTTCTGGTTAAAAAATCCGGATAGCAAAGAAGATTATAATTCGCTTATTGAAGGACTGAAAAAGTTATCATCCGTTAAAACAATCAAACAATTTCATATCGGCAAAGCTGCTGATACAAACCGCGGCGTGATTGATAATTCATACAGCGCATCATGGATGCTTATTTTTGAAAATGCCGATGACCAGGCGAGTTACCAGGTTGATCCAATTCATTTAAAATTTGTAGAAGAGTGTTCGCATCTCTGGACAAAAGTGATCGTGTACGATTCTGTTGACGTTTAATCATTTTAATAATGAAGTTGCTGCTTTGTCTGTAAACCAATGCAGCTCGCCGTGTAAAGGCGCTATAACTTGCGACGGATATAAATCAGGATTAAATTCTCCTTCCAAAACTTCTTTTAACGCATGCGCTTTATTTGCGCCTGTTGTTAAAAAAGCAATGCGTGAAGATTGGTTGACGATGTGTTTTGTTAGTGTGATGCGTGACATTTCCTGCGCTTTTAAAAAGTAAGATTTTACCCACGCACTTTCTTCGTGAATCACATCTGTTCCTGGAAATAATGATAATGTATGCCCGTCATCGCCCATTCCTAATAATACCAGATCAAATGTGGGGTGTGGGGAATCATAAGTTGTGTGCGGAAAATAATCAAGCAAGATTTTTTCGTATTCAGCAGCAGATTTTTTAGGCAAAATATCTGTGCGCATTACATGAATTTGCGAAGCAGGAACTGAAACATGATTTAATAATGTTTCATAAACCATCTTTGCATTGTTGCGTTCATCTTCAAACGGAACGGCTCTTTCATCGCCCCAAAAAATATGCAATTTGCTCCAGTCAATTTTATTTTTATAAGCCGCAGAAGCCAGCAATTCATACAAAGCCTTCGGCGTGTTTCCGCCGGATAAAACCCAGGTAAAACGATCCTGCTTTTTTAAAGTATCATTAATCTGTTTAATAATCCATTCAGCAATTGTATGGTTGAATTCCTTGCTGTCCTTAAGAATATGAAGCTCCATTTTTGTTAATCATTAATTGTTTAAAAAAACTAAATCCTAAAGCAAGAAACAAGGTTCAAGAAACAAGGCACAAGTTATATTTTAATTTCTTGTGCCTTGCTTCTTGAACCTTGTTTCTTTTTATTGTGTAGCAAACGTCGCCCAATTATTTCCATCTCTTGCTATCAATGCTTCTGCATCTTCCGGCCCCCAACTGTCAGGCGCATAATTTGGAAAATCAATTGGCAATCTTGTTTGCCATGCTTCCAATATTGGCATAATAATTTTCCATGCAGCTTCTACTTGATCGCTGCGCATAAATAATGTTGCGTTGCCTTCCATCACATCTAATAATAAAGTTTCGTATGCTTCGGGTTCATCACCATTGTAAGCTTCTTTATAACTAAATTTCATATCAACCGGATTCAATGTCATCGATTGTCCAGGCCGTTTTGCCTGGAAGCGTAAACGGATATCCATTTCCGGTTGAATGCTGATCGTTAATTTATTTGGCCTCCATGTTTCTGCAGCTTCCGGTGGAAATGCATAATGCGGCGCCGGGCGAAACTGAATAGTAATCGTTGTTGTTTTATCATGCAGCCTTTTTCCTGTGCGCACATAAAACGGAACATTTTGCCAGCGCCAGTTATCAATATAAAATTTCACCGCAGCAAACGTGTCAATATTTGAATCTGGCGAAACACTTTTTTCCTGTCTATAACCCGGAACTTTTTCACCTTTCATCCAGCCTTCACCATATTGCCCGCGCACTGCAAACTGGTGCACTTCTTCATGCGTAATTTTTCTGATCGCATTTAATACATCCACTTTTTTATTTCGTATTTCATCTGCATCAAAACTTACCGGGGCTTCCATCGCAATCATGCACATCAGTTGCAAAATATGATTTTGAACCATATCGCGCAACGCGCCAGACGTTTCATAATAACCGCCGCGGCCTTCTACACCAACAGTTTCAGCGGCTGTAATTTGAACATGATCAATATAATTTCTGTTCCAAATCGGTTCAAACAATGCATTGGCAAAACGCAGCGCCAATAAATTCTGAACCGTTTCTTTTCCGAGATAATGATCAATCCTGTAAATCTGTTTTTCATCAAACATAGATGCAAGCAATGCATTTAAATCGTGCGCACTTTGCAAATCGTGGCCAAAAGGTTTTTCAACAACAATGCGCGTGCATTTTGTATCCGAACAAATATTTAACGGCCCCAATTTTTTTGCAATATCAGGAACCAATTGCGGCGCAACGGCCATGTAAAAAATTACATTCGGATGCTCGCCAAATTCCTGTTCTTTCTTTTTTACAATCGATGCAATTTTTTTATACTCTGCATCTTTTTCCGCATCCATTTGCAGGTAAGAAATTCCTTTCGAAAATTCTTTCCACTTGCCATTCTGCTCATCTTTTCTGCGCGAAAATTGTTTAATGCCATCCAGCAAATGTTTGCGGTAGTCGTCGTCAGAATATTTGCTGCGGCCAATTCCAACGATGCTGAATTTCTCCGGCATCCATTCATCAATAAATAAATTATATAATGCGGGCGATAATTTCCTGAAATTCAAATCGCCGCTTCCACCAAAAATAAATATCAAAGAAGCCGGCGGACGTTTATGATTTTGCATACGCTTTATTAATAAGTTTTTAAAAATCTTTTGTACTGAACATTTGTTCATTAACGATCTTCACAGGCGTCGCACTCTTGTACTGTTGGTCTTTATTGAGCGGTTAATAAATCAGTCAAACATTTTTATTAATGATTTTGTTTTTCTTTTTTATTAATAAATATTTTCAGAAAAATACATTAATAAGTTAATCAACGGTTTTCCATTCTGTATGGAAAGCTCCCGGCATATCAATGCGCTGGTAAGTGTGCGCACCAAAATTATCACGCTGCGCCTGTATTAAATTTGTTGGCAGGCGTTCAGTTCTGTATGCATCAAAATAACTTAATGCCGCCGCCAAACCTGCAACCGGATAACCCGTTTGCGTTGCATGAATAATTACGTTGCGCAGATGTTTCACTTTGCCTTGCAATAAATGTGCAACAGAATTATCTAATAATAAATTCGGCAACTGCGGATTTGTTTGAAATGCTTTGTAAAAATCTTCCAGCGACACAGAACGGATGATGCAACCACCGCGCCAAACGCGCACTACTTCTGGAACAGGAATTTCCATATCCAGTTCTTTAGAAGCAACATGCAACATGGCTAAACCTTGCGCATAACAAATAATAGTTGCGAAGTATAATGCATCTTCCAATTGTTGTATAAACACTTCACGCGGAACTTCAATTTTCATCGCAGTGCTTTTATATAAAGCTGCAGCTTGCGCACGTTCTTCTTTATACGTTGATAATTCCCTTGACGCAACCGCCATATCAATTACAGGAATTGGAACTGGTAAATCCATTGCATCCTGCGAAGTCCATTTGCCAGTGCCTTTAGAGCCTGCTTTATCTGAAATCATATCAACCAAACGGTTGCTGGTTTTATCATCCTGTTGCAGAAAAATATCTTTTGTAATCTCTACTAAAAAAGATTTCAAATCACCATCGTTCCAACTTTTATATACTTTACTTAATTCATCATTATTCAATCCCAAACCATGATGCAATAATTCATACGTTTCACTTATCAATTGCATAATCGCATACTCAATTCCATTGTGCACCATTTTTACATAATGTCCGGCCGCACCCTTTCCAAGATGCGCAACACATGCACTGCCATTTACTTTTGCAGCAACAGCTTCCAAAATTGGTTTCACAAATTCATATGCTTCAGGATCGCCGCCAGGCATAATACTTGGACCAGTTCGCGCACCATGCTCACCGCCGGAAATACCAACGCCCATAAAATGAATTTCTTTCTCGTGCAAATAATTTACGCGGCGAAGCGTATCCGTATAATGTGAGTTGCCACCATCAATAACAATGTCTCCTTTTTCTAGCAAAGGAATTAAATCTGCAATTACATCATCAACCGGTTTGCCTGCGGGAACAAGCATCATTAATTTACGCGGGCTTTTGAGTTGATCAATCATCTCCTTTAATGTGCCAACGCCTTTTACAGTTGTGCCGGCAGTTGCAGAAGACTCAAGTGCAGCGCCTTTTTGCGTGTCTTTATCAAAGCCAATTGCGGAAAAACCGTGATCAGCCATGTTTAATAAAAGGTTGCGCCCCATTACACCCAAACCTATCATTCCAAAATCGAATATTTGATTTGCCATATTTTTTAATTGAATAATTAGGCAGCAAATTTAGGTGTTTTACATTGTAGCAAAATATTAAACCTCAGTGAAGCGAATCACTGAGGTTTAATTATGGATGATGTTAAATAAGTTATTAATGTATGTTTTACTTTTTCATTTCGCCCGCGTTTTCCGGTTGCGGGTTTCCATGATGGCAAGTGATACAAGTTACAGCAAGTGACTTGTCGCCTTTATCTTTATCACTTTTATCAAAATGAAAATATTTTTTATTGATTTTCGCTGTCATGCGCATCATGTTGCGTGCAATATCTTTCTCCGGTTTTTCATCACTTGCAAAATCCAAATGATGGCTTGTGCTGTCTTTTGAATGTGCATGGCAAAAGTCGCAATGCACGCCCAGCGCGGCTTTATATTCATCCATAATTTTATCCAAATCTTCGTGGCTGATATCTTTTGGAAGTACTTTTAAATTTTTCGCATGTTCCTCAGGCGGGTTTGTTGCAGCAATTCCTGCAGTAATAAAAATAATAAATGCGGCTGCGACAGATAGTTTTTTAAAATGAATTTTCATATTAATATCAATTTGATAATTGAATGTAGATAAATCTTTTTAAATGAGAAATTCTAAATACGAAATAAGAAGTAGTAAATACATGTTTATAATAAATTATATTGGCTTCTGTTTATTAATATTTATTGTTCCTGATTTCTTATTTCATTTCTCATTTAGTACTTCTCATTTCGTATTTTATTCTGGTAACTTGCAATAAAATTATTTATTAATGAATCAAAAAATCCGTTGGGGAATATTGGGCTGCGGCCGCATTGCGCGCAAGTTTGCGGCAGATTTAAAATTGGTTAATGATGCAGAATTAATTGCTGTTGCTTCGCGAAGCCAGAATTCAGCAGATGAATTTGCCAAAGAATTTCCGGCAAAATTCCGTCATAATAATTATGAAGATTTAGCAATAAATAATGAAGTAGATGTTATTTACATCGCCTCGCCACATGCTTTGCATTATGAACATGTAATGCTTTGTTTGAAACATAAAAAAGCGATCCTTTGCGAAAAAGCATTTGCGATTAATAGCAAGCAGGCAAATGAAATGATTGCTTTTGCAAAAACACAAAATGTTTTTTTAATGGAAGCATTATGGACAAAATTTTTGCCGCATTATAACGTCGTTCAAAAAATGCTTCGCGAACAAAAATTGGGAACTATAAAAAGCATGCAAAGTAATTTTGGTTTTATTCCGCAAGCGCCAATTCCACAGCGTTTGTTTGATCCAAAACTTGGCGGCGGTGCATTGCTTGACATTGGTATTTATAATGTTTTTATTACATTATCAGTTCTTGGAAAACCAGATAGTATTGAAGCAACGATGACACCAGCAAGCACAGGCGTTGATGAACAATGCGCTGTTTTATTTAAATATAACAATGGCGCGTTGGCACAATTGCTTTTTACATTCTCTTCAAATCTCGCAACAGAAGCAGACATTAATGGCGATAAAGGAAGAATAAGATTAACATCGCGTTTTTATGAACCATCAGCAACGATTGAATATTATCCCGAAAAAATCGACAGCAAACAAATAATTCCTTTCGATAAAGAAGGTGGTTTTGGTTATCAATATGAAGCGCGCCATGTTGTGGAATGTTTACAAAAAGGATTAACAGAAAGCCCGGTGATGACACACAACGACACGTTATTATTAATGGAAACGCTTGATAAAATCCGCGCAGTTGCAGGCATTCATTATGATGTAGATTGAAGTTCGCAAATTGTCAATGGTGAATGTTCAATAATTCAGCGTATCATTTTCATTATCGCAAATTTTATTCACGATTCACCATTCACCATTGACCATTCCCGTTCGTTATCTTTGCCGATTAATAAACACACATTGGAGAAATCAAACTTTGTAGATCAGATTCGTATATTTTGCAGGAGCGGGCATGGCGGCGCGGGCATCAAACATTTTATGCGCACAAAATTTAATGCGCTTGCCGGGCCGGATGGCGGCAATGGTGGCCGCGGCGGGCACATTATTTTGCGCGGCAATAAAAATTTGTGGACGTTATTACACCTTCGTTATTATAAAAATGTATTGGCTGAAGATGGAGAAAACGGAAGTGGCAACAACAGCACCGGCCGTTTTGGAAAAGATATTATTATTGATGTTCCGTTGGGAACAATTGCGCGCGATGAAGAAACGGGAGAAAAGGAAGTAGAAATTTTAGAAGATAACCAGGAATTTATTTGGATAAAAGGTGGCCGCGGCGGATTGGGAAATGCAAATTTTGCAACGCCAACCAACCAGGCGCCGGAACATTCTCAACCGGGCGAAGATGGCATTGAAGGCTGGAAAGTACTTGAGCTGAAAGTGCTTGCCGACGTGGGTTTGGTGGGTTTTCCGAATGCGGGCAAATCAACATTATTATCTGTAATGACGGCGGCAAAACCAAAAATTGCCGATTATGCTTTCACCACATTAACGCCGCAACTCGGCATGGTTGAATACCGCGATGGAAAATCTTTTTGCATTGCAGATTTGCCCGGCATTATTGGAGGCGCTGCAGAAGGCAAAGGTTTGGGCGATCGTTTTTTGCGGCATATCGAACGCAACCCTGTTTTGCTTTTTTTAATTCCTGCCGATAGTGCTGATCACAAAAAAGAATTTGATATATTGGTAAATGAACTGGAACAGCACAACCCGGAATCTTTGCACAAACAATTTATTATCGCCATCAGCAAAAGCGATATGCTTGATGATGAATTGAAAAAAGATATCAGCAAAGAATTGCCAAAAAACATTCCGCATCTTTTTATTTCATCCATCACCAACCAAGGAATAACTGAGCTGAAAGATTTGCTCTGGAATATTTTAAATGAACAAGCAAAAGATTAATTTTTTTTCCATTAATAAAACAAAAAAACCCGGCATTAATAATGCCGGGTTTTTTATTGATAAAGATTTTACTAATAAACAATTAATTCGTTTTTGATCCGGTTATGCCGAAGGTTTTTTTAACCTGCGCATACGTCATTGCTTTTAATTGTGCTTTTGTATAAACAGTTCCGTTGAAGCCAGTAGTTAACGTTGAACTTGGAATCAATACATAGCGAAATAATTCTCCTGAATAGTCTGCGCCGCCGTATAATTCTATTAGTTGCGGAGATAAATCCTGGGTTAAATATGCGCCTGTATAAGTTGTAGCATCAGAAAGATTTACCACTGTTGTATCGCTGCTTCCTGATGAAGGCAAAAATGCGATATACGATAAAACAACACCTGAATTTAAAATGTCAGAACTCAAACCTGACGCAGTAATTTGTTGAAAATAAAAAGTGTCATTGTTGTTATCAACCTGCGGTGTCATTGCAAGGGTTATCCATGCAGAATGCAATACACTGTCGGAACCTGAAGCGCCAGCCGCGCCCGTTGCACCAGCAGGGCCTGCAGGGCCAGTATCGCCTTTTTTACTGCAACCCACTATTGCAAAAGCTGCAAATACGCACAGTATCGAAAACAGTTTCAGATTTTTCATAATTTTTTTAGTTTTAAATTAATAATGTTTATTGTTTGCTAAATTGATTACGTAATTTTTTGTTAATGGGGTTGCCTTAGTTTTAATTAAATTATTTTATTAATATAATTAAAACCCACTTGAACAAAAGTAAAAAACTATATCTGATTATGATGATTAATGTGAAAGATATTATCAACCTAAATCACTTGTTTTCCAAATGGCATTAATGAAAGTTCCATCAGTTTGAGATGCTGCCTCGCAAATGGAATTCCGATGATAGTAATAAATAAAATAGCTGCAAAAACAAGATGAATACATGCAGTATAAAATCCACCGCAAAGCAGCCAGATAATATTAAACAATACAGACACACAACCCATCCCTGAATTTGACGGCACCACACGTTTTCCAAAAGGCCAAAGCACCAGGCCGGCAATTTTAAAACACTGCATTCCCCACGGAATACCAACAATAGTGATACACAAAATAAACCCACCAAACACATAACCCATCGCTGCCAAAAAACCACCAAATATTAACCAGATAATATTGCCGATGAAATTCATTAATCGAAAATAATGATTTTGCCGAAACGATGATTGAGAAATGATGGCCGATGATCGTTAGGCGATTCCGCATTAATAAAAAGAAATCTTGAATATTCATTCGGCCAACGGCAATCTAAAAACAATCATCGCTTATCATCCCGCACTTTAGCGCACAAAAAAAGAGAGCCACTTTTCAGAACTCTCTTATAATAGAATGTCGGTTTTGCAAAATTTGCTTAGTACCTGCTATTGCTATAGTTGCCTTTCTTTTGAAAAGAACCACCAGAACCGCCACGGTTTCCGCCGCCACCTGTTCTTTCTTCTTTTGGCCTTGCAACAGCTACACCAATAGTACGTCCGTCAACAGATGCGCCATCCAATTCCTGGATTGCTTTTTTTGCAGCCTCATCATCAGGCATTTCTACAAAGGCAAACCCACGTGATTTGTTGGTGAATTTGTCTGTAATTACTTTTGCAGAAGAAACTTCTCCGTATTCTGCAAAATACTCTTGTAAGTCTTCGTCTTTGACGTTAAAACTCAAATTTGAAACGTAAATGTTCATACTTAAATAACTGGTTAAAAATTATAAATAACAAGCCGGATAAAGCGCAATGTAAAGAAGACTGACTATTACGGGGGAATATGTAGCAGAAATGTTCGTTCACTTACTAAATGCTGTCTCAGCTTAATGAGATACAAAGATACTCATTTAAATCCGTATATAGCAATTGCTTTATTAATAATTTGTAAAGATAGTGCGCGCGATCAATTATAATAAATCCTTTTTTGTTTTATAGCAAGTGCCTTTAAGCAGCGCGACCAACTCATTATCCTGGTTTTTTACTTCTATTAAATACAAGCCCGTGCGTTTTGTTTTATTAATCAATTTTGCTTCGGCAAATAATACATCATTTTCCATCACAGCTTTCGGAAAAGAAATAGAAATATCCAGCGCCAGCGCCACTTTTCCATCGCTGTTGCAGGCAAAAGCAAACGCAGTATCTGCAAAAGAAAAAGTAACGCCGCCATGCGCAATCCCAAACCCATTCAGCATTTCCGCACGCACAGGCATTTTAATTTTGCTGTAACCGTCTTTTATTTCAATCACTTCCACGCCCATCCATTTGCTGAAATTATCAAGCTCCATTATCTTATTAACCACTTTATTGGCCAGTAAATCGGCATCATTCATAAACTGATTTTTATTTTCCTTTATTAATAAACAATCATGATTTTATTTATCAAACAATTCATCAGCTTGGCAATTATCGCTTACAAAAATTGCGCAGCCATTAATCTATAATTTTATTTTTTTTTGAACCCGGCATTTGAATTACTACTCATCTTCATTGGCGTCGCACTCTTGTACTTTTTGTTCTTTATTCAGCAAATGCAAAAAATTATTAATCGCCAATTACAAGGTAACATTAATGAAATAATATAAAATCAAAACCCGCTTCTTTACCAGTCATTAATAACAAATTCCATATTCGTTGTTTTGAAAAGTATTGAATAGTTTTACTGTCCGAAAATAAACGCATTTATTTTAAACGATTATTGAAATATGAAAACATACAACACAATCACCGGCAAATTCTTTTTGAGTTCATTAATACTATTCTCATTATTTCTTTTTTCCTGCTCAAAAAAATCAACCAGCGGAACGGTGCCACCAATCACGCCGCCCGCAACCACGGGAACAAACGATGTTGCTTTCTGGCTAACCACAAGCGATCAATTATCATTATTAAAAAAACAATCAACCGTACTTTCATTTGGCACCACAAGTAATTCAAACGCATTTATTGATGTTGATACCACGCAAATTTTACAAACCATTGATGGCTTTGGATACACATTTACCGGCGGCGGCGCTTATGTAATTGATCAAATGAATACAACTGCAAAAGCAAGTTTGCTTAAAGAATTATTTGGCAGCGACAGCACTTCCATCGGCGTAAGTTATTTGCGTTTAAGCATTGGCGCTTCGGATATGGATGCAACCGTTTTCAGTTATGATGATGTTGCCGGCGATACGACATTGTCTCAATTTAATTTTGGTGTCGACAGTATTGATTTAATTCCGTTGCTTAAACAAATTGTTGCTATTAATCCATCAATAAAAATTATTGCAACACCATGGAGCCCGCCATTATGGATGAAGAGCAACAACAGTTCTGTTGGCGGAAAATTATTAACGAACTACTACAGTATTTACGCAAATTATTTTGTAAAATATATTCAGCAGATGAAGGCAAATGGTATTACTATTGATGCCGTAACGCCGCAAAATGAACCATTAAACCCCGCCAATAACCCAAGCCTTTCTATGAGTGCGTCGGAAGAAACAAATTTTATTAAGAACAGCCTTGGGCCTGCGTTTCAAACTGCGGGATTAACAACAAAAATTATAGTGTATGATCACAATTGCGATCAACCTTCATATCCTGATTCTGTTTTGAGCGATGCAGCCGCAAATGCTTTTGTAAACGGTTCTGCGTTTCATTTATATGCTGGCGATATCAGCGCATTGTCGCAGGTGCACACTGCTTTTCCTGATAAGCAATTGTATTTTACAGAACAATACACTGCAACAACAGGAAATTTTGGTGGCGATTTAGACTGGCATTTAAAAAATGTAATTATCGGCTCAACCCGCAATTGGAGCCGCAATGCGCTGGAATGGAATATGGCAACCAACACATCTTTTGGTCCAAATACGCCCGGCGGCTGCACAACTTGTAAAGGCGCAATAACGGTTAATGGATCTTCTGTTACAAGAAATGTTTCTTACTATATTGTTGCGCATGCTTCTAAATTTGTGCCTGCCGGTTCGGTGCGCATTGCAAGTAATATTTCCGGAAGTTTAAATAATGTTGCATTCAAAACACCAACGGGACAAAAAGTTTTGATTGTAGAAAATGATGGAATAACAACAGCTTCGTTTAATATACGCATTAATGGCAAATGGGTTTCTCCATCGTTAAATGCAGGTGCCGTTGGTACGTTTATCTGGAATTAATTTTTATTAATGTGCGCTACTTTTTAAAATTTTGGCGCACATTAATAACATTAAAAAGTAAAAAAATAAAAGTAAAAATTATAAACATTAATCGCTCAATAAAGAATCAACTGTACAAGAGTGCGACGCCAATGAAGATGAATAAAGATTTATAGTTGGGTTAATAATAAAAAAATTTTTTAAAAAAAACTGCTATATGAAAAAAACAATTCTCGCATTAATAACCATTGCTGCATTTGCATGCAACCAGCCGGCAGATAAAACTCCGTCAACAAGTAAAAACGCCAATTCATTTTCTGTCGATGGAAAAAAAGGCATTGTTTATACAACGGCCGACAGCAGCAATCTTCGCTTAACTGTTACTGATAGTTTATCGTTTAAAGATTTGCCGCAACCTTTGGAAACAGATGTTTGTGTGTTTGTTGACCCGACAAAAACATTTCAAACCATACTTGGAATTGGTGGCGCATTAACGGATGCATCGGCAGAAACTTTTGCCAAATTATCAAAAGAAAAACAGCAGGAATTTTTGAGCGCTTACTACGATACGCAAAAAGGAATTGGCTATACGCTTGCAAGAACACAAATTCATAGTTGCGATTTTAGCAGCGATACATACACTTATGTGAAGGATAATGATTCGTCATTAAACAGTTTTAATATTGATCATGATAGGAAATTCCGCATTCCATTTATTAAGCAAGCTATTGCTGCAGCTGGTGGCAAGCTCACGATGTTTTGCAGTCCGTGGAGCCCGCCAGCGTGGATGAAAACCAACAATGATATTTTGCATGGTGGCAAATTGAAACCAGATTATTATCAAACATGGGCAAATTATTATGTGAAATTTATTAAAGCTTATGAAGCAGAAGGAATGCCGATTTGGGGAACAACAATTCAGAACGAACCTATGGCTACGCAAAAATGGGAATCGTGTGTGTACAGTGCAGATGATGAAAGAAATTTTTTGAAAAATAATTTGGGGCCGACATTACAAAAAGAAGGTTTGGGTGATAAAAAAATAATTGTGTGGGATCATAACCGCGATTTAATATTTCAGCAGGCGAGCACTATTTTGAATGATCCTGATGCTGCGAAATATGCATGGGGCGTGGGTTTTCATTGGTATGAAGATTGGAGCGGCGGCACGCAGGTGTTTGAAAATGTTGGAAAAGTGCATGAAAGTTTTCCTGATAAAAATTTAATTTTTACAGAAGGTTGTAATGATCATTTCAAATTTGACAGCATAAAAAACTGGCGCCTTGGCGAAAGATATGGCCGCTCTATGATTAATGATTTTAATAATGGAACTGTTGGCTGGACGGATTGGAATGTGTTACTTGATGAAACCGGCGGGCCAAACCATGTTGGCAATTTTTGCTATGCGCCAATACATACTGATACCAAAACAGGACAGTTGATTTATACAAATTCATATTATTATATCGGGCATTTTTCAAAATTTATTCGCCCGGGTGCAAAGCGTGTTATCAGCGCTGCAAGCCGTAGCCCTTTTTTAACAACAGCATTTATTAATGAAGATGGAAAATTGGTTGTGGTTGTAATGAACCAGACAGAAAAAAAGATTGCATATAAATTATGGATTGCAGGCAAAGCAGCAGATGTAACTGCGCTGCCACATTCGATAGCAACGTTCGTTTTGTAATAATTTTTTTATTAATATTTTTTATAGCATGCATATTTTATTAATGTGCATGCTATTTTTTTGAGAAGAAAAATACCGTGCATTGGGTATTGTTTGCAAGGCATAATAATTAAAACTTTATGCCTTCAATTCTATTCAACTCAATAAAAAGATTTATGAAAAAGTTAATCATCCTTTCTGCATTATCAATTATTTTTTGCGGCGCAAATGCGCAATTTTCTTTCGGACCAAAAGCTGGTTTGAATATTGCCAAACTTAAAATTTCCAACACTGCTGATTACTCATATGGTTCAGTGGTTCGCTTTAATGCGGGTGCTTTTGCAAACTATAAAATATCCGATCAGTTTGCTGCTCAAATTGAAGTTTTATATTCTGCCGAAGGCGAAAAAGGAAAAATTTTGAGTTCTGATTCTTACGATAATATTAAAACAGATTTTTTAAATGTTCCTGTATTATTTCAATACATAAGCCCGGTTAAAATTTATGCAGAAACCGGCCCTCAGGTTGGCTTTTTGCTGTCTATTACAGAAGCTGCACAAGGTTATCCTTCTGAAAGTATTAAGCAATATTATAAATCTGTAGATTTTAGCTGGGATTTTGGCCTCGGTTATAAACTGGAAAAATATGTGCCGGGACTCGGCATTAATGCACGTTACGCATTGGGATTAGGAGCTATTAATAATAAAGATATTTCCGGCGGAACATTAAAAAACAGGGTGTTTACTGTTGGTTTGTTTTATGCATTTCAAATGAAATAATATTTTGCTAGTTATTAATGATTTAATGGTTGATGGTTCTTAGTTAACGGCTCATAAATTTTTTTGTTGAATAATGAACCATCAACTTTTTTTTATTAATATTTTAAAATCATTTTTTCAATCCTTCAATCAAATACTTAACCATGCTGGCTTCCAGCGTTTCGGCGCTGGTTGTTTTGCGGGAGCGTTGCCAGGATTCTATTCCGCTGATTGCAGAAAGAATGGTTAATACCGCAACGTATGGTTCAATGTTTTTCATTTCATTTTTGGCAATTCCTTGTTCAATAATATCGCTTAAACGTTTGCGGTAACTTCTACGCTGGTTTAAAAAATTTGATAAATAAGGTTCTGGCAAATGGCGCCATTCGTGATCAGAAATATAAACATATTCATATTGTTCCAGCATCATCTTAATGTGAAAACGGATAATGATTTCCATTTTTTTTAAAGTAGAATCATTGCTTCTTTCTACAGCTTCCAGGTGAGAAATAAATTCATTGGCAACCTTAAAACATATCGCCTGTAAAATTTCTGATTTGGATTGGATGTGGTTATATAAACTCGCAGCTTCCACGCCAACCACTTCCGCCAAATCCCGCATAGAAGCGGCACCAAAGCCTTTCTCCCGAAACAGCTTTGCGGCTTTTTCTATAATAACTTCTTTTTTTGTAGTATTTTTTTTAATGCGGATTTTTGCCATAACGGGCAACAAAAATAATCAAAACTAACAACTGTTAGATAGCGATGTTTGCAATTATAAAGTATTAGGGACAAAAAGTACAAATACATATTTTTATGTTTCCTAAATTATCCAAATTATGTATTTATCTTATTTTGATGAAAGTGGTGATGATGGCTATCCTCTGACATCTTCTAATTTTTTTGTATTAACAAGTTTATATTTTCATGAATCAGTTTGGAAAGAGAACTATACGAAAATAGTTAATCACAGAAAATACATTAAAGAAAAATATAACTTTCCAATTAAATTTGAAATGCATTCAAAAGAATTTGTTTCAGATAAAAATCCTTTTCACGGTATGTTTACACCTTACCAAAGAAGGCAAATTATTTATTCATTTTGTGTCTTGTTGAGCAGTTTAGATCTAAAAGCAATTAATGTCGTTATTAATAAAAAAAATATCAACAGAGATTCTTATGATGTTTTAAAAAATGCACTTACTTATAATGTGCAGAGGATTGAGAATGATTTAAACTATCTAAGAGCAGATGCTAAATTTATGATAATTACAGACGAAGGCCGAATCTCAAAAATGCGACAAACAACTCGGATGATTCAAAAAATAAATTATATACCATCACAATTTTCTAATGATAGCTATCGAAAAGAAATAAAAAACTTAATTGAAGATCCTATGCCAAAAAAATCATCAGAATCTTATTTTATACAATTAGCAGATATGTTATGTTTTATAATCAGCTTATATGCTAAACGCAATCTTTGTAGTCCCAATGATACATGGAATAAACGAATATTAAACGTTTTGAATTATGGGGATGAAATTAAGTTGTTGGATAAATTGAAACCAATTTTAAATCTTAAAGCAAGCAGAAAAAACGCATACGGTATTGTTTGTTACCCATAAAAAAACCGCTATATAAATATAGCGGTCATAATATTATATACTTGGTTAACCACCAGCTACAATCCATTCGGATGTTTACTGGTTCGGTGCAAATATATATCTATTTGAGTAAAATAGCTACGAATTTTACAAAAAAAAGTGCTAAATTTTTTATCAATTAAACTTGAATTTTTATCGGTCTTAATTTTATTATTTTTTAGCCGAAGGACAAGGCAGTTATACATTAATTCAAATCTTTCATAATCTTGATATTTTTCAAATTGAATAAGAGTTTTGCATCCGTTAAAATTCATGTACGTTTGTGCGGTTTTATAAAAAAATATTTACACTATGTCTTTAATTGTAGTTGGCTCAATGGCGTTTGATGATATTGAAACGCCTTTTGGAAAAAGCGATAAAATAGTTGGCGGCGCAGCGACGTACATTGCCTGGTGCGCAAGTAATTTTACCCCGGTAAAACAAATTTCAGTAGTTGGCGGAGATTTTCCGCAGGAAGAACTAAATGCATTATCCGCGCGTGGCGTGGCTTTGGAAGGCGTGCAGATAAAGAAAGATGAAAAATCTTTTTATTGGAGCGGCCGTTATCATATGGATATGAATACGCGCGATACATTAATAACAGAATTAAATGTGTTGGGAACATTTGAACCAGTTGTTCCGGAAAGTTACCAGGATTGTGAGTTTTTAATGTTGGGAAATTTAGCGCCATCAGTTCAGCTGAGTGTAATTGATCAGTTAAAGAAAAAACCAAAACTAATTGCAATGGATACGATGAATTTTTGGATGGATATTGCATTGGATGATTTGAAAAAAGTAATTGCAAAAGTTGATGTGTTGTTGGTAAACGATAGCGAAGCAAGGCAATTAAGCGGCGAATATTCGTTGGTAAAAGCTGCTGCTGCCATCTCAAAAATGGGCCCGAAATATTTAATAATAAAGAAGGGCGAACACGGCGCATTATTGTTTCATGATAAAGAAGTTTTCTTTGCGCCAGCATTGCCGTTGGAAGAAGTTTTTGATCCAACCGGCGCGGGCGATACTTTTGCTGGTGGCTTTATTGGGCATCTTGCAAAAACAAAAGACATCTCTTTTAATAATATGAAAACAGCCATTATTGTTGGTTCTGCCATGGCAAGTTTTTGTGTTGAAAAATTCGGAACGCAACGATTAAGAGAAATAAAAAAACAGGATATTGATATAAGAATAAAAGAGTTTGTTGACCTTGTAAATTTTGATATCGCACTGGCATAACTGACGCCGATTAATAATTTTATTCTTATCATTTATTAATAATCAATCATTACCTTTTATAAAAAACTTCCCGCAACCATGGGAAGTTTTTTTATATTCATTCCTCAAAAAACTAAAACTGCTATTATGAAAAAAAATACCTTTTATTTTTTTGCGGTATCTGTTGCCTTAATATTTACAACGGCCTGCAACACGCACGCAAAAAATGCTAACGAAAAATTTTTGGATGTTTCTGCAATGGATTCGTCTGTAAAACCAGGCGATAATTTTTATTTATATGTAAACGGAACCTGGATTAAAAACTCACAAATCCCATCTTCACAATCGAGCATTGGTGGCTTTACTGATTTATATTATAGCACGCAGGATAAATTGCATGCGTTGCTCGACAGCATTTCAAAAACAAATAATGCTGCCGGAAGCATTGAGCAAAAAGTAGCTGATTTTTATGCATCGGGAATGGATTCAACAACCATTGATAAATGCGGCTACGAACCATTGAAACCTTACTTTCAAAAAATTGCTGCAATTAAAAACACAGCTGAAGTGTTGAATTATATTACCGATTTACAAAAAGAAAATAAAGCAATTTTATTTAACGCAGGCGTTAATGCAGATGATAAAAACAGCGCGATGAATATCGTTGCTTTTTCGCAAGGCGGTTTGGGTTTGCCAGACAGGGATTATTATTTTAAAAAAGATACGGCTGCATTAAAAATTATCAGTGCTTATCAAACCTATATTCAAAAACTGTTTACATTAACGGGCGATGATTCTATTAATGCATCAAAAAAAATGATGGTAATTTATAACCTTGAAAAAGATATTGCCACAAGCCACAGCACAAATGTTGAGCTGCGTGATCCACAAAGCAATTATCATAAAATAGCAGTTGCAGAGTTAGAAAAACAAATGCCGGTTTTTGCTTGGAAAACAACTTTGGCTGCAATGGACTTGCATCCGGATTCTGTAAATGTTCAGCAACCAAAATTCTACAAAAAAATAAATGAACTTTTAAAAAGTACACCAGTTGATACCTGGAAAACTTATTTACAATTTTATACTATTAATACTAATGTTGGTGGGTTAAGTAATGATTTTGTTAATGCATCATTCAATTACGAAAAAGCATTAAGCGGACAGCAAGTGATGAAACCAAGGTGGAACCGCATTGTAGCCGCAACAGACGGGCGTTTGGGCGATGCATTGGGACAGGTTTATGTAAAAGAATACTTTACGGATTCTGCTAAAAAAAGAATGCTTGAACTTGTAAATAATTTGCAAACTGCTTTTGATGCGCGCATTAATAAACTGGATTGGATGAGTGACAGCACCAAAACAAAATCGAAAGAAAAGCTGCATGTGTTTTTGAAAAAAATCGGGTACACAGACAAGTGGAAAGATTACAGCAAAGTAATTATTAATAAAAATACATACTTCGAAAACAGGATTGCATGCGATCAAAATGAATACCAGATTAATATTAAAAAAGCTGGCAAACCTGTTGACAGAAGCGAATGGGGAATGACGCCGCCAACTATTAATGCCTATTACAATCCAACCAATAATGAAATTGTTTTTCCTGCAGGAATTTTGCAACCGCCATTTTTTAATATTGATGCAGATGATGCTGTTAATTACGGCGCAATCGGAATGGTTATCGGCCATGAAATGACGCATGGTTTTGATGATCAGGGTGCGCAATATGATAAAGATGGTAACCTTAAAAATTGGTGGAGCAAAGAAGACAGCTTGAAGTTTGTTGCCAAAACAAAATTGGTTATTAATCAATACAACAGCTTTGTTGCGATAGATACATTTCATATAAATGGTGCATTAACTAATGGCGAAAACATTGCAGATCTTGGCGGCATTACCATTGCATACGATGCTTTTAAATTAACCAAAGAAGGAAAGGATACTACAAAAATTGACGGCTTAACGCCCGACCAGCGATTCTTTTTATCATTTGCAGAAATGTGGAGAAGCAAGTATAAGGATGAAATGGCAAAGCAATTAATAAACCTCGATCCGCATTCGCCGGATATGTTCCGCGTGCTTGGCCCGCTGGAAAATTTCGGCCCGTTTTATAATGCTTATAATATTAAAGAAGGCGATAAAATGTTTAAGCCAGATAGTACAAGAATAAAAATCTGGTAAAAATTTATTAATAAAAAAGAAGTTGGGTTTAAAACCTGACTTCTTTTTTTATGCATAAATTAATTTGCCCTTTGGTTCTGGAATAATTTTGCCAATTGATTTTGCTGTTTCAAGCCATTCTGCAATGATTATTTCCACGTTTTGCAAAGCTTCTATATAAGATGCGCCGTCTGCCATGCAGCCTGCTAATTCAGGCACTTCAGCAATAAATGCGTCATCTTCCTTACTCCAATAAATTATTATTTCGTATTTGCTATTCATTATTAAAAGAAATTAATTTGTATTTTATAATAAGCTCTCTTACTTGTTTTACCTGATAAGGTTTTGCTTTCTGCTGATTAGGTTGAATATTAATAATTTCTTTAACCTCGTCTTTATAATAAATGTGATGGCTGCCTCTTATTCTTTCCTGAAAATTCAATGACAATATTAGTTTTCTAAGTTCATCAAATTCAATATTTCTATCAAATTCGCCTGATAAAATTTTTTGTTTTAGCTTCTCAAATTTACTCATTTTATCTCATTTTTATAGTTCGGTAGTTGCATTTATAAATTGAAATTTTTCAACCGAAAATTATTTTACATTCTTCTCGCAAGCGTTACAACATTTTTAAATTGTTTTGTTTTTCCGGTGAGATCAAAAATTTGTGTGACGATTATATAAATGCCGACTGGTAATTTTTGTTGTTTGTCATCTAATCCATCCCATCTGAATGTTCCGGTTAATGCAAGTGTTGCATTGGCTGCTATATTTCTTACAACTCTTCCGGATGCATTATAGATATTAATGTTTGCAACATAACCAGCGTTTGGAATTGTGTAGTTAATAAAACAATAGTCTTCAAAACCATCATTATCAGGAGAAAATATTTTTGGTGTAATATTTATTTCGCCTTTGGCAAATTGATTAGATTGAAATTCTGAATTTTGATATGTCGGTGTTCCATAACCCGCTGTGGATGCGGCAGACGCCCAATTGCCTGCATTTTGCGTTGGCTTATTATAATCAATTCTTTCCAATGCAATTCCCGATGCATCTGTAATGATTGCAAGTTGCCAGTTGCTATTATAATGCAATTCATCAATCAACTTTTCATTTTGATTTAGTAAAACAATTATTCCATCATCATCAGCAAATGATGGTAATGATGAAAGCTCAATCATGTTATCAGGATTTTTTACGAGGTAATTTTGTTCAACCCACAATGTATTTTCAGTAATCACATAATAATCTCCAGGAAAAAATAATAATGGCGTTGCACTTAATTGCGTGATTGATTTCAATAATCCAGTTGCGTCTCTTGTGGCAACATATAATTGTTGCATGTCGATTATTTTATTGCTTCTGTTATAAAATTCCGCATAATCATAGCCACCGGTTTTGGGGTTGAATAAAATTTCATTAATAACAATATCATTCGTGTCTGATAAAACCGGCAAACCAGCTTTTACATTATTTGATGCACTAACATTTCCAACGCAATCAGAAATATTATTTGATGTAAGATGATATATAATATTTGCAGAAAGTTTTGTTGAAAATTTTAAAATCACTTGTGTAAACAATGGCGATTGTGCAATTGCTGATGTTGGATTATTAATACCATTATCAATAAAATAATTTGAAAGAGTTGATGCGCTGTTACTATCAAGCGGTTCATTAAACACCGCAACAATTGTTACACTATCAATTGTATAAGTGCGCAATAATATTGGCGGTTGTTCATCTTTATTAATGCCATCAATGGAATTTTTTTGTCCGGGTGTGCCGCCTATTATGTTTGTACTTGCTTTCCAGTTTTCAAAACCGGTGCATGGATTTTTTGTATCAATCATTTCTAAAGACCAGCCACCAGCGCTTTTAATGTCATTCTGGTACCAACTTTTATCATACGCAATTGTATGAATTATTAATGCGTTGGGAGATTGCAAACTAATAATATCGGCATTATTATTTAACGATGGAAAATTAGAAACACCAATCGCTGCACCAAAATTTGAATACGCATTTGCAGATGATGTTGCACAGATTATTACAAAACTATCTGGCTGCAAAATAAAATTTGATTTGATTGTTGCAGTTGTTGTTCCATTAATAATTTTCCAATTTTTTAAATTAAAAGCGCTGTCGGAAACATTTTTCAATTCTATAAATTCTGCATTTGGCAATCCAACAACGGGCGTTGGGTCTGCAAGTATTTCATCAATAACAACATCGTATCGCTTGGGTGTTTGCGCGTAAGCATGCATGCAGGCGCAGCTTACGATAAGGTAACTTATCAGCAATCGAAAAGGCATAAGGTTTAATTATTAATAATAAAGGTAAAAATATTTGGGAAGAAAATATTTCATTGCTATTTTTACAAACTGTTATGAAAATGATTATAACCGATACAAAGCAAATTAAGAAACAGTTCCTGCAAGGGGAAGCTGCCTGATTGTTTTGTGTTTCAAAATAATAAAAGCCTTCCCGAATCAGGGAAGGTTTTTTTTTGACTTGATTTTTTCTTAACCGGAATTGATGAGATGAATAATGAACCGAACGTACAAGTGTGCGACGCAACGATGCTTAATTATTAATCAAATGCTAAGTACAAAAAAAAGAAAAATATAAAAATTATACGACGATAAAATTTATTAATGGTTGTATTATTTATAAATAAGTAAACAATAAATTTTTTATTATTAATTAAAAAAAACAAAATGAAAGTTGCAGTTGTAGGCGCCACAGGATTGGTTGGTACAAAAATGTTACAAGTACTTGCAGAAAGAAATTTTCCGGTTACAGAATTGTTTCCGGTTGCCTCAGAAAAATCCATCGGTAAGGAAGTTGACTACAAGGGAAAAAAATATAAAGTGATAAGCGCAGAAGATGCAATTGCCGTAAAGCCAGATGTAGCAATATTTTCAGCAGGCGGAAGTACTTCGCTTGAACTGGCGCCAAAGTTTGCTGCCGCTGGAATTACTGTAATTGACAATTCATCTGCTTGGCGAATGGATGCAACAAAAAAATTAATTGTGCCGGAAATAAATGCAGATGCATTAACGAGTGATGATAAAATTATTGCGAACCCGAATTGCTCAACGATACAAATGGTTGTTGCATTAAACCCGTTGCATAAAAAATTTATTATAAAAAGAATTGTGGTTTCAACTTACCAAAGCGTTACTGGCACTGGCGTGAAAGCGGTTGCACAATTGATGAATGAACGCAAAGGAATTGATGGCGAGATGGCTTATAAATACCAGATTGATATGAATGCGATTCCGCAGATTGATGTTTTTTTAGATAATGGTTACACGAAAGAAGAAATGAAAATGGTGAATGAAACGCGCAAAATTATGCGCGATGATTCTATTCGTGTTACGGCAACAGCGGTGCGCATTCCTGTAATGGGCGGGCATAGTGAATCTGTTAATGTTGAGTTTGAAAAAGATTTTGATTTGGCTGACATAAAAAAAATATTAAGTGAAGCGCCGGGCGTTGTTGTTGTTGATGATCCGCTTACACAAAAATATCCGATGCCAAAAGATGCGCATGAAAAAGATGATGTGTTTGTTGGACGATTAAGAAGAGATGAAACGCAACCAAACACATTAAACATGTGGATCGTGAGTGATAATTTACGCAAAGGCGCCGCAACAAACGCAGTGCAAATTGCGGAGTATTTGTTGGAGAAAGGATTGCTTTAGTATAGATGGCGGATGGGCGTTGGCCGATGATCAAGATACAAAAATTCGATCATCGGCCCACGTTCATCGTTCATCAATCTTCAATGCTTCTATTAATAAACTCCACAAATGGTTGAGCCGCTTCCATGGCTTCTAAAATATTTTTTTCAAGATCTTTTGATGTGAGATCGATATCTTTTAATGGCTTGATGGCGATAAAACTTTTCAACTTTAAATAATCTGCAGCGGGGTTATCTTTTTCAAAACCTTGCGGCACTTTTATTAACGTCGCATCTTCTCCTTTGTATAAATCTTTAAAAACAGTTTTAAATTTTTTGTTGCTGATAATCTTTTGTAAATCATCAAAATTGTAATCAATTTCCTGCCGTACTTTTTTTAATTCAGGTGGCATTGGCGCCCACAACCCGCCACAGATAAGGGATTCGCCAGACGGCTCCAATTGAAAATAATAACTTGCGAACAAAGATTTTTTTCCGCCGCGCCCTATTGATGCAGACATATTTATTTTATACGGCGTTTTATCTTTTGCAAAACGTATGTCTCGATTAATACGAAACATACATTCCTTTGCTTTCAATTCAGCAATACTTTTATCTTTTTTTCCGTGCTTATCTATTAATAATTGAATAAAAATTTCGAAATCTTTTCTTGCTTCATCGTAGCGCATTCTGTTTGCATCAAACCATGGTTTGTTATTATTCTTTTTAAGATCTTTTAAAAATTTTACAGTATTATTTTGAAGCATGATTTTATTATTTATTAATAACAATTATAACAAATAAAAAAGGAACTGGTTTAACCAATTCCTTTTTCAACATATATTTTTAAAAAAATTATTAATGAAGAATAAATTATCATCCATTAATCAATTGTAAAAATTCTTTTTCAGACAACACTTTTATAGAAGTAATTTTTTTTGCTTTTTCTAATTTTGATCCGGCATCTTCACCAACAACCAAATAATTTAATTTGCTGCTCACGCCTGATAATAATTTGCCGCCATTTTTTTCAACCATCTCTTCAGCATCACTTCTTTTTAATTGCATTAATGTGCCGGTAAATAAAAAAGTTTGTCCTTCAAGGCTGCTTCCGGCAACCATTGCAGACTTATTACTTTTTAAATTTAATCCCAATGCTTCAAGTTCGTGAAGCATTTTTATATTATCTGGCAAACGAAAAAATGTATAAATACTGCCTGCAACTTTTGGCCCGATGTCTTCCATGTTTTGCAAATCTTCTATAGAATAATTTTTAAAATTTGGAAGATAGTCGATGAACGCTGCTAAAACTTTAGCAGTTGTCTCTCCAACGAAACGTATGCCCAGCGCATATATCAGGCGGTGCAGCGGTTGTTGTTTAGAATTTTCAATCGCAGTTTTTAAATTATTAATACTCTTTTCTTTAAAGCCTTCCAGCATTGCGATTTTATCAAAAGGCAAATTATAAACGCCGGGCACATCTTTTAAAAAACCGAGATTAAAAAACTTGCGCACGTTGGCATCACCAAAACTTCTGATGTCCATCGCATCTTTACTTGCAAAATGGATGATGCGTTCAACAACCTGCGCAGGGCATTCAATATTAACGCAGCGCCACACAGCTTCTTCATCTTCCTTGGTTAATTTACTTTTACAAACCGGGCAATGTTTTGGAAAAACAATTTCCTGTTCATCGCCATCACGCAACTCCGTTAATGATTTTACAATTTGCGGAATTACATCGCCAGCACGTTCAATCAAAACACTATCACCAATTTTTAAATCTTTCTCTTTAATGTATTCTTCATTGTGCACAGAAATACTTGAAACCGTAACGCCACTTATAAATACAGGATCTAATTTTGCAACAGGAGTAACTGCGCCGGTTCTGCCAACCTGAAATTCAACAGCGCGCAATTTTGTTGTTGCTTGTCTTGCTTTAAATTTAAAAGCAATTGCCCAGCGCGGATGATGCGTTGTCATTCCCATTTTATCCTGCAACAAAAAATCGTTAACCTTAATAACCATTCCATCAATTTCATAAGGAAGATCGTCACGTTCTTTTTCAAATTGGTTGCAATAATCTATTACAGATTCAATGCCTGTTAATACTTTTTTTTCTTTTTGCGGGCTTCTGAAACCCAGGTCCCACAACATTTTCAGCGAATCACTGTGTGTTAATAAAAGATTGGCTGTTGAATGATGATCATTATTTGTTTTTATTAATCGGCCATCTGTCATCGTCCATCCATCAACGTTTGTAAAATAACTTACATGATATAAAAACGCTTCTAAATTTCTGCGGCTTACTTCTTTTGAATTTTTTATTCTTAATGATCCTGCTGCTGCATTGCGCGGGTTTGCAAGTGGCGCAAGGCTTTGTTCAACCAACTGATCATTGTATTTTTTAAAATTATTTTTGTTCATTAATACTTCACCACGAATTTCTATTTGCTGAATTCCATATTTTGAAAACGCGGCTGATAACGGAACAGATCTTATTTGTTTGATGTTGGTTGTGATATCATCGCCTGCAACGCCATCGCCACGCGTTGCGCCGCGAACAAGCAAATCATTTTCGTAGATTAATGAAATGCTTGCACCATCAAATTTTGGTTCAACGCAATATTCAACTTCTGTTAATCCTGTTAGTTCTCTTGCTTTGCGATCCCAGTCGATTAAATCTTCTGCGTCATAAGAATTTTCTAAAGACAGCATTGGCACCAAATGCTGAACAGTTGGAAAATCTTTTGTCAAGCCAATTGCAACGCGTTGTGTTGGTGAATCAGAAGTTATTAATGAAGGATTTTCTGCTTCTATTTTTTCCAGTTCTTTATATAAACTATCATATTCAAAGTCAGAAAATAACGGATCGTTTAATATGTAGTAACGGTATTCATGAAAACGCAATGCTTCGCGCAAATGGGTGATGTCACTGGCTTTCAGCGAATGTGCTTTTACTTTTTGTAAAAGATTTGTACTTAAGGTTTGCAGTTTTTGTGTATGGCTCGTTGAATACATGATCAATATTTGATAATGTAAATTTAAGCGAATGGAAATATTAAGTGGCGGGTGATTTTAAATTTCATTTTTATAAAAGAATAAAGATTAATGATTTTATTATTAATAAAATCTCAATCATTAAAATCTTGTAAAAACTTATTAATGATAATACGGGCTTATTAAAAAATACACCAGCACGCCCGTTATTGAAACATAGAACCAAATTGGCCAGGTAATGCGCGCGAGTTTTTTATGCGCTTCATATTCGCCGATTAATGCGCGGTATGCGGTAAATAAAATAAAAGGCAAAACAACAACAGCTAAAAAAATATGCGTGATTAATATAACAAAATAAAAATAACGTATCGCGCCGCTGCCTCCATATTTTGTATCGCCCGCCAATAAATGATGGCAGATATAAGAAACCAAAAACAAAATTGATAATACCATTGCGGATAACATCAACCCTTTGTGCAAAATAAATTTTTGCTGTTTAACTGCTATTAATGCAGCAAGAAGCAACACCGTTACTATTGAATTTATAACTGCATTTATTGTTGCAAAAATGTGTACGTTAAATGAAAGATTAAATTTTAATTTGATTGCTCCAAGTGTTGTTACTGCAGCAAACACAACAAAACTGAAAATACCAATTAACCATTTTGCCTGGCTATCATTTTTTTTAAGAGCGGGAACTAACATAATTTATTTTATAAAAATGAAAGAGTTTTAGAATTTCGGCTTCCTGTTGAACAGCATAAATATTATTACAGCAAAAATCACAACGATAAAAATCGGCCAGATGGCATGCATTTCTGCAAACACTTCGGGTTTTTTATGCCTGTCTTTTTCAAGCATTATAAAAACAATATCCTGCGCCAGTTTGGAAAGGCTCGCGCTGTCTAATCCATTATAATAACCTCTTACCACATGTTGTTTATCAAGCAGCGCAATTTTTTGTGTATGTATAAAATTCGAATCAACGCCTTCGCCATCCTGCAAACCCAATTTTAATTCGTTCAATGCGAAATCGTAAATCGTTTTTTTCGGGCCCGTTAATAACCACCATACATCCGGGTTTACGCCAAACCGGTCGCCATATTTTTTTAATGCAACAGATGAATCTCTTTCCGGATCTACACTAAAAGAAAGAAATTGAACGAAGGTTGTATCTAGCCTTTTCATGTTATCATTCAGCTTCAGCGACGCTTGCAATTGTTCCATATTGTGCGTGAGCTTCGGGCAAATAGTTGGGCAATGCGTAAAGAAAAAATCTGCAACAATTACTTTCCCATCTAACTGATTTAAGGAAACCTGCGCGCCAAGCTGATTGGTTAATGTAATATTATTAACGGAATGCCAGAGTGTATCGTCTACTTTTTTTCCATCCTGCATTTTGCTTTCTACAGAATCATAAAAAAATCTTTTGGGCATATCAATGGCATCATCGCTTGCGCCTTTTACGATGAAATAACTTATTAACGGGATAAATATCGCGATACCCAACGCCAGCAAAGCTTTCTTACTCACAATCCTTAAATTTATTTTAGCTGATAAAAAAACCATCCTGCAAAGCGGATGGTTTATAAATTATATTCTGTTTACAAAAATATTTTTCATTACTCCGCCATTCCCGGCTTTTTCGCTTCAGGTTCTTTTTCCTTTTGTTCTACTTTCTTTTTGCTTTGTTCAACCTGGTAAGGATCGTACGTGTTGCGTAAATTTTTATAAGAAGTTCCATCCCATAAAAAAGCAATAATAAACCACACAAATAAAAACACAGGAATGCCAAGTGTAAGAATAAGATTTTTTATTTCATGGCCAAGGTGCATAAATTCTGCAATAATATAAAACGCCTTTGTTAATGTCAGAATTACAAAAATTCCGTTCAATACATGTTTTACAAAATGCTTGTTTTGAAAATCAATTTCATAATAACCGATTGCTAAAATCAATTCAATAATGGTTATTAATAACAAAACCCTGAACGTTCTCCAGATTGCTTTTTTATCGAAAGCAGGTTCTTCACCATGCGCTATTACGGTATGTACGTTATCCATAAAATATCTTTTAAAAAATTTCTATCTTATTAAAATAAATAAAAACAAGTAAATACAAATACCCAAACCAAATCAACAAAATGCCAGTATAAACCTGCTTTTTCAATCATTAAATAATGGCCTCTTCTTTCGAAAGTACCATTTAAAGTCATTATAAGCATAATAATATTAATAACCACGCCGGAAAATACATGGAAGCCATGAAAGCCTGTTATTGTAAAAAAGAAATTTGTAAAGTTTGTTGATGATTGTGTTCCATCAATATTCATAAAAGGATTGTGGCCCCACCATGCGCCTTCTGCATGTAAATGTGTCCATTCCCAAGCCTGGCAACCTAAAAATGCAAAACCGCCAACAATCGTCCAGCCAAGCCATTTGGCAACTTCATGTTTATTATTTGCATGTCCGTTTGCAACAGCCAAAACCATGGTAACAGAACTCATGATTAATATAAAAGTCATCAAACTCACAAACGCGAGCGGAATTGCCATTTCACCAATTACCGGAAATGTTCTGAACACATGGTTCGGATCAGGCCAGCTATTGCTTGAAAAACGAATGGTTCCATAAGCAATAAGAAAGGCGCCAAAAGTAAACGCATCACTCATCAGGAAAAACCACATCATTAGTTTTCCGTATTCCACATTATAAGGGCTTTTCCCTCCGCTCCACCATTTTGTTCCGGCTGGTACTGCTTGTGACATGTTGTTGGTTTATAAGTTCACAAATTTATTTAAACAAAAATGAAAATCAATGTATCCACAAAAAGAAAATAAATAAATATATCCAGAGTGCATCTACAAAATGCCAGTATGTGCTTGCAACTTCAATCGGCACACTATTATAATTCCTGATTTTAGAATTGAAAGCCTGGAAAAAAAGAACTAATAAAGTTATTACCCCACCCAACACATGCACTGCGTGCAACCCGGCAATTATATATAAAAATTGCCCGCCACCTGCTCCGCGAAATGTAATTCCTGATTTCCAGATTTGATCAAAACCTATTAATTGCAATCCGATAAAAAGTAAACCACAAACTGCTGTGATAGAAATAAATTGCCGGTAACGCCGCATTTCTCTTTGCTTAAAAGATTTTACCGCAAACTGCATTGTTACGCTGCTTATTAATATCACCGCCGACGAATACCAGAATACAACTGGCAAATCAAAACTTGTCCATCCCGGTTGCTGGCGTTTTACAATGTATGCGCTTGTAAAGGCAGCAAACATCATAATAATGCTTCCTAAACCAACCCAAAGGGTAAATTTATGCGGATGTATTTTTTTTCTTTGGTCGCTCACGGTATCTTTTACTTCAATTGATTGTATCATTATTCTACCTAAACTTTTATTTTATCAATTAGTAAAGCCAGCAATACTATTGGTAAATAAATATAACTGCTGAACATTACGCGCCGCGCTGCCTGAACCGTCATGTCTTTATATAAACGAACGCATTGCGTTATCATTAAAACATTTGCTACCGAAACTATTATTAAACTTACCACGCCACTTATTCCCAAAAAATAAGGAAACACGCCAACAGGTAATAATAATAATGAATAAATTATTGCCTGTATCGCCGAGTATTTTGTCGGCCCCGATTCCGATGGCAACAATTTAAAACCTGCCGCAGAATAATCTTTATGTGCAATCCATGCAATGGCCCAAAAATGTGGGAACTGCCAAAAAAATTGTATCGCAAACAAAGCCCATCCACCTGCACTTAAATCATCATTTCCCGCTGCCCATCCTATTAAACAAGGCAATGCTCCGGGAATTGCGCCCACCAATACTGAAATAGAACTTACCTTTTTTAAAGGCGTATAAATAAATGAATATAAAAACAAACTGAACGCCGCCAAAGCCGCGGTTAAAAAATTAAAATGCCACAATATTAATACGCCCGCAATGCCCGAAATAATTGCAAATGCCCAGCCTTCCGTCACACTCATTCTGCCAGATGCCACCGGCCTGTTTGCCGTGCGTTTCATTATCGCATCTGTATCTTTTTCAACAACCTGGTTAATGGCATTGGCACTTCCTGTAACCAACATTCCGCCAACAAAAAAAAGTATGATGGATTTCCAGTTGAATTCCGTCACTTTCGGAGCCAGCAAATAACTTATCACTGCAGAAAAAACAACCATAAAACTCAGGTTGAATTTAATCAGCAGTTTATAGTCCTGCAACTTGCCGGCTATTTTAAAAGAACTTGATTGCTCCACAGTTTCCATCTGCATCAAAAATTAAATATTTTTTGTACCCGGCGATTGAATTTCAATTGAACTTCATTGGCGTCGCACTCTTGTACATTTTGTTCTTTATTCAGCAAATTCTTTCTACACCATTTTATTAATAAAAACAAGCACCAATCTTTTTACTTTCAATTTTACTTATTTCTTTCTAAACAAATGCCCCGATTTGCATCAGGGCATAACTTTTTTATTAATGATTGGTAGCCGCTGTTATTTCAAATAAATATTTTCTTTCCATTATTAATGGCTGCTTTCATTCGCGCCAATTGGTTCTGTTTGAGAAATAAAATCTCTTCCGTCTTTACCATAATCATATGCCCAACGGTGCACTTCAGGAATTTCACCAGGCCAGTTTCCATGTCCCGGGCGAATTGGTGTCGTCCATTCCAACGTTGTAGCACCCCACGGGTTTTCTGAAGTAACTTTTCTTCCTTTAAAAATAGAATAGAAGAAATTAAATACAAACATCAACTGAACTGCAAACACAACCATTGCTACTGTTGATATAAACCTGTTCAAGTCTCCAAACTGGTTAAAAGATGACCATCCGCTGTAATCCAAATAACGGCGTGGCATGCCGGCCAATCCTTCGTAATGCATTGGCCAGAAAATAAGATATGCGCCGATAAGTGTAATCCAGAAATGGATATATGCCATCGTGTTATTCATATAACGCCCGTACATTTTTGGGAACCAATGATACAATCCGCAAAACATACCAAAGAATGCCGAAACACCCATTACAATATGAAAATGCGCAATTACAAAATAAGTATCGTGCAAGTGAATATCAAGTGTCGAATTTCCAAGAAAAATACCTGTTAATCCGCCGGAAATAAATAGGCTTACAAAACCAATTGCAAACAACATTGCCGGTGTAAATCGGATATTTCCACGCCACAAAGTCGTGATCCAGTTAAACACTTTGATAGCTGATGGAATGGCAATTAATAATGTTAATAAAACGAAAACCGATCCGAGCAAAGGATTTAATCCCGTAACAAACATATGGTGCGCCCAAACTAAAAACGCGAGAATAGTAATAGCGAATAAAGATCCAACCATCGCCATATAACCAAAAATAGGTTTGCGGGAGTTGACAGCCATCACCTCAGAAACCAATCCCATCGCTGGTAAAATGATTATATACACTTCCGGGTGCCCAAGGAACCAAAATAAATGCTGGTATAAAATTGCACTTCCGCCTTCATTTGGCAAAGCTTTTTGGGTAGCACTTATAAAGATATCCGATAAATAAAAGCTCGTACCACCGTGCCTGTCGAACATTAATAAAATTAATCCCGAAAACAATACAGGGAAAGACAATACACCCAAAATAGCAGTAAATAAAATTGCCCAGATTGTTAATGGCAACCTCGTCATGCTCATTCCTTTGGTGCGCATATTGAGTATTGTCGAAATATAATTAAGGCCACCAAGTAAAGATGAAACCACAAACATCGCCATAGAAACTATCCAGAAATCCATCCCGGCTTTTGAACCATTGTTCGCATCTCCCAAAGCGCTTAATGGCGGGTAAACCGTCCATCCCCCGCTCGCAGGGCCAGTTTCCAGAAATAAAGAACAAACCATTATTATACTTGCCAAAAAGAAAAACCAATAGGAAAGCATATTTAAAAACGGTGAAGCCATATCTCTTGCACCAATCTGCAATGGAATTAAAAAGTTTGCAAACGTTCCGCTTAATCCGCCTGTTAATACGAAAAATACAAGCACAGTTCCGTGCATTGTTGTTAATGCGTAATAAAACTCCGGCTGAATTTTTCCGCCTTTTGCCCATTTCCCCAATAAATCTTCTAAAATAGGAAAAGAAGAATCAGGATAACCCAATTGCAAACGGAATAATACCGACATTAATCCGCCTAAAATGGCCCAAATGATACCTGTAATGATAAACTGTTTGGATATCATTTTATGATCCTGGCTGAAAACATACTTGGTAATAAAAGTCTCTTTGTGATGATGAATTTCATGTTCACCATGGTGCACATCATGAGAGGTTCCTACTTCCGAATGTCCGTGCAATGTTGCTTCGTTGCTCATGAGAAAAATTTTAAACTATAACTTAATCGTTATAAAAAAAACGATTTTAATTTTTTTGTGCTACAGATTTTGATGCTGCATTTGTATTAATAACCGCCGCCGCTTTCATATTGCTGCTGTCTGTTTTTCCAGGCGCAGCCGGCGTATTTTCAAACACACTTGCATAATTTGATTTTTGTTTCGCTCTCCACAAAATAAATTCCTCATTCGTTACCACTTTAATAACGCCTCTCATTGTAAAATGGCTGCTGCCGCACATTTGGTCGCATGAAATTTCATATTCAAAATCCGGGTTGTGCGTCATTTTTTTCTTTTCTTCTGTAGTGTACAATGGCGTAAACCACATTGTTGTTGGTGTTCCCGGCACGGCATCCATTTTCATTCTGAATTCAGCCAAACCAACGTCATGTATTACGTCTCTTGAATTAATAATCAATTTTACCGGCCTGTTTACAATAAGGTACATTGTTGTGTTCACAACAATATCGTCATGTGTTGCAGGATCGTCCCAGATTAACCCCAATGAATTTTGTTTTGCATCACTGATATTCTGGTAATATTTTTTACCAAAAATTTCATCTTTTCCCGGATAACGGAATATCCATCCAAATTGTTTACCCGTTACTTCTATTTGCAATGCATCTTTCGGCGCATCGCCAGTAATTCTGAACCAATAAAATAATCCAAAACCTACCAATATCGTTAATGCAATGGCTGGAATAACTGTCCAAACCATTTCTAATCTGTTATCGTGCGGAAAATAATATCCTTTTCTTTTTTCTGAATATTGATATTTATAAGCAAACCAGAATAATAAAACCTGCGTGATTATAAAAATGATTCCTGTAATAATAAAAGTGATGTGCAACATGCTGTCAATTTGCTTGCCATGTTGCGAAGCAGCTTCGCCCAACACTTTTCCTTTAAACAATTCATTGCACCAATACACGCCAATTAATCCGGCAACTAAAAATACCATCATTAAAAAACCATTAATGCGGTTGTTATTTTCGAACGCTTTTTTCTCTCCTTTTAATACGGATACGTATTCACTCGCTTTTGCAATTTGAAAAGTAATTACAAAACCAAGCAACAGGATTATTATAATAAAGATGGTTGACATGATACGTTATGAGATTTTAATTCTGATTAATACTGTTCTGTTACGTCAATAAACCTTTCTAAGTATGATGAATTATGCTTTCTTTTAAAAACGGATGATTAATAGGAATAAGCGGAAATTTGCTTAAAACCCTTGCTGTTTGCCACATTATTAAACCTACAAAACCTGCCGCGATTCCAAAATCGAAAAGGTTTAAAGGCACATAATCTTTAAATGTGCTTCCGAAAACCATCTGATAAACATCAAGCCAGTGGCCAAGTATCAAAGCTACAGACATAAATGTAACTGTGGCATAATTTCGTTTGGAAGTTCTTGTCATGTATATTAATAATGGCGCAAGAAAATTGATTACAAGGTTTAAATAAAAAATCCCTGTGTATGCGCCTTCAAACCTGTTTTTAAAATAAATCGTTTCTTCAGAAATATTTGCATACCAGATCAACATGAATTGTGAGAACCACAAGTAAGTCCAGAAAATTGAAAACGCAAACTGAAATTTTCCCAAATCATGCAAGTGTTCTTCGTTGGTATATTCTAAATATCCCTGGTTTTTCAAATAGATAACAAACAAAGTCATTAATGCGATGCCTGCAACAAATGTGCTTGCAAAAGTATACCAGCTATACATGGTAGAAAACCAGTGTGCATTAATACTCATCAGCCACAACCATGGAACAGTTGAAGCAACCGTTAATGCAAACCAGAAAATATAAACAGAAGACCAAACTGTATTCTTAAAAATATATTTTTTACCTTCTTCAACAGTTAAAGGCGTGTCATCAATTTCGCGGGAAATCTGGCGCATTTTTATTCCAAGAACAATCCATAAGCCGATTGTTAAGGTTGTCCAGATGATAAAAAAAGTTGGGTTTAAAAATCCTTTTTTTCCATTAAGAATCGGATCGTGCGCCACAACATCTTTATTCAACCACTCGTAAATAGCATATTTATTTCCAAAGACAAGGCAAAGCAAAATGATGAAAGTAATAATACCAATCGGGATTACAGACGCAGAAACAGCTTCTGTAACGCGGCGAAAAGAAATTTGAAAACCACCGAGCGCCAAAGTTGTTGCGCAGAAAAAAAACATCGCAGCATTAACAATCAACAAAAAATAAACGCTGTTATGCAGCATGGTTGACCAAAAGCGTTTTCCATTATCAGGATTTCCGCCGTACATAATATAGCCAACAATTAAGGAAATAACTCCAACGGCCATTAATGCAAAGGACCATGTTTTGTACCGCCCCGGAATTTCAAAATGCTGTTTAAGTGACATCCGCAATAATTTAATGTATTCTGAATCTATTTTATTAATAATTATTTTTTCGCTGTTGAATCTGTTGCCGGCGCTGCAGCACTTTCGCTTTTTGCAGCCGCTTGTTTTGATTTTATATAATTGATAACCATCCAGCGCTGTTTAGAATTTAACTGAGAAGCATAGCTTCCCATTTTATTTTTGCCATAAGTAACAGAATAAAACATCTGGCCTTCCGGCATCGCATGATATTTTGCATCGCCAACCAATTGTGCCGGTTTTGCAGGATAAGGGCCATCGCCGCCTCTGTATAATGGGCCGTTTCCATCTAATTTTGGTCCGTGACAAATGGCACAGTTTACTAAAAACAAACGTTCTGCTTCTACAGATTGCAAAGTATCCAGCGCAGGCAATGGGTTTGTAATTTGTTTGGAAGCAACATAGTTTGTTGAATCGCCATCATTATCTTTCGCCAAAGGAAAAGGAAATAATTCGCCCCTTTTCATTGTTCCCGATACCGGCGTATTGCTGTAATGAATTCCCTTTTTTTCGAGTTCTGCTTTTTCTTCTTCTGTAACAGAATAAGTTTCGTAAGCGCGGCTGTAAGCCATATCTGGCATATAGACACGGCCGGGTTTACGCTTAATATCGCTGCAACTGATAACAACCAATATTGCCACTGCGATTAATGATATGATAGATAATTTTTTCATCTGTATTCCAGTATTCGTTTCAGTTTATGCAATAACGGTTCCTTTGTTCTCAAATGGTTTTGTGTCTTTATCGTAACGGCCGAGCCACCATCCTGTTTCTGCATTTTGAATATTAATATCAATTGCGCCGCTGTTTTCTAAAAATGCCATTAAATCTGTTTCATTTGTTTTTTCCGTGCATTCTATAACCATTATAAATAAGTCATCAGTTGCGCGCAAACTAAAATGATGTTTTTTTACAAATGGCGCTATCTGGCACAAATAACAAAAAGTAAGCACCATACCAACGGCTGCAAATAAAACCGTTAATTCAAACGTAATCGGTATCCATGCTGGTAAAGAAAAATGTGGTTTGCCACCAAAATTTATTGGCCAGTCGCTGGTAAAAATCCATCCGATGCAACTGAGTGCAGTTGTTGTTCCGGTGATTCCGTAAATAAATCCTGCAGTGTGCAAACTGGTATCACGCAACCCCATTGCTTTATCCAATCCATGGATAGGCATTGGTGTATACACATCATGAATTTTATAGCCAGATTTACGAACATTTTTTACCGCAGTAAACAATGCTCCTTCCTCTTTAAAACCGCCAACAACAAACTTTTTTATAGACATAAGCTTATCAAATTCCTATTAATAAAATCCAAATTCCAACACCTCAATTTCTATTAATAACTGTCAACTGTATTCTGTTAATCGCCAACTTATTAATGTGCGTGTTCCATTTCATGCGCAAATTCTTCCACCGTTTCATGCTCAGCTTCGCCCATTGTTTCTTTATAATTTTCTCCTGATTTTTTCAGGATATGTTTAATTTCTGCCAGCGCAATTACCGGGAAAAATTTAGAGAACAAGAAATAACATGTAAAGAACAGCCCAAACGTTCCGAGATAAAAACCAATTTCCCAAATTGTTGGTGTATAATAAGTGCTCCAGCTACTTGGCAAATAATCGCGGTAAATAGAAGTAACGATAATTACAAAACGTTCAAACCACATTCCAATATTTACGATTACTGACATGAAAAAAGTAACAGTTAAATTTCTTCTCATTTTTCTAAACCAGAAAATTTGAGGGGAAATAACGTTGCAACCCATCATGATATAATAGCTCCAACCCAACGGGCTGAAAAGATTAACACGGTTTTGCATAAATGCCCATCCTTCAAATTTGTTTTGGCCATACCATGCAATGAATAACTCAGTTAGATAAGCAACACCCACTATAGAACCTGTTAATACGATGATTTTATTCATCACATCAATATGTTCCAAAGTAATATATTCTTCAAGATGCAAAACTTTACGCGTGATGATTAATAAACTTTGCACCATCGCAAAACCTGAAAAAACCGCACCCGCAACAAAATACGGCGGAAATATAGTTGTATGCCAACCGGGAACTACTGAAGTTGCAAAGTCAAACGATACAATCGTGTGAACGGATAATACTAGTGGCGTACTTAATCCAGCCAACACCAATGATAATGCTTCATGGCGCTGCCAGTGTTTTGTAGAACCTGACCATCCAAATGATGCCACTCCGTAAAATAATTTTCTCCATTTTAATTTTGCACGATCTCTCACAGTTGCCAAATCCGGCAATAATCCAGAATACCAGAATAATAATGAAACGGTAAAATAAGTTGATATCGCAAACACATCCCACAACAAGGGCGAGTTGAAATTTGACCATAAAGGGCCACGTGTATTCGGATAAGGCATTACAAAAAACGCCATCCAAACACGGCCCATGTGCCAGATTGGAAATTGCCCCGCGCACATTACCGCAAAAATTGTCATCGCTTCCGCAGCGCGGTTCACACCTGTTCTCCAGCCCTGGCGGAACAATAATAATATCGCAGATATTAATGTTCCCGCATGCCCGATACCAACCCACCACACGAAATTGGTAATATCCCAACCCCAGCCAATTGTTTTATTCAAATTCCACTGGCCGATACCGTAAGTAACGTCGCGGTAAATGGAATAAATACCAAAACAAAGCAGCCCAACAGCAATCAAAAATCCAATCCACCATAATCTTCCAGCCTTCATTTCAATCGGGCGCACAATATCTTCGGTTACCTGGTGGTAATCTTTTGTGCCATCAACCAATGGCGGCCTTACTTGTGATTCGTACTTTAATAATGCCATAATTCTTTGAGCTTTTAGCTATCAGCTTGTGGCTGTGAGCTTTTAAAAATTTATTGAATCAACTTAAATTCTATGTTCAGCATTTGTTGCGTCGCACTCTTGTACTTTTAGTTCTTTATTCAGCAAAGCTTTATTAATAAACCAAAAGTATTAAACATACATTTTCTTATTAATAAATCTTACGCGTGCGCTTCTTCTTTTTTATACCCTTTTGTTCCTTCTATTTCATCTGTGTTTCTAACTTTTGCCAGGTAATTTACGTTTGGCAGAACGTGTAATTCTTCCAATGCGTAAAACAGGCGGCCTTCGTTAGTTTGCCTTGTTTTTGTAATCAGGCTTTGTTTATTATTTGCATCGCCAAATACAATTGCATTGGTTGGGCAAGCTTGCTGACAAGCCGTGCGCACATCTTCCATATCTTTTAATGGCCTGTCTTCTTTTTTAGCTTTCAATTTTCCTTCCTGCAAACGTTGAACGCAGAAAGAACATTTTTCCATAACGCCTCTTGAACGAACTGTAACATCCGGGTTCAAAACCATTCTCGACAAATCATCATTCATCATCATTGTTACATCAGAAACAACGCCACGCTGGTTATCAGGGAAACTATCAGCCCCGGTATAATCTGCCCAGTTAAAACGGCGCACTTTAAACGGACAGTTATTTGCACAATATCTTGTACCAATACAACGGTTGTAAGCCATCTGGTTTAAACCTTCGCTGCTATGATTGGTTGCAGAAACCGGGCAAACGTTTTCGCAAGGCGCATTATCACAATGCTGGCACAGCATCGGCTGAAACACAGTCTGGATGCTGTCTGCATCTGCCAAATCACCACTAAAATAGCGATCAATACGCAACCAGTGCATATCGTGGTAGCGCAATACTTCTGCTTTACCAACAACAGAAACATTATTTTCCGCATGACAGGCCACAACGCAAGCGCCGCAACCAACACATGAATTCATATCAACCGACATTCCCCAATGGATGCCCGGCTGTTCATATTGACTATATAATGTTCCTTGTTCTTTATAACTTTTTACGCCGCCGTAATTTTTTAATTCTTCATTCCTGTCTTTTAAAATTGCGTCGGGTTCTTTTTTAAAATCTTCCAGCGTCAGTTCCTGCACCACTTCTGTTCTCCCTTCGTAATTGCTGTGCGTTTGTGTTTGTGCAACTTTATAAGTTTCGCTTAATTTTTCTGGAGTTCCGTCTATTAATGCACTCCATTCAATTGTTGATCCATTGAAGGTTACAAACGGAAATGCATTTTTTCCTACACCAACTACAGCTTTTCCAATAAAGTCTGGTGTGTTTTCAGCTTTTGTACTTTGGCGGCCATAACCAACAGCAACACCAATTGTATTGTCATTTGTTCCGGGAATTATTAATACGGGCAAAGACAATTCTTTACCACCAACTTTTATTTTAATAACATCTCTGTCGGGATGCACTTCAAATTTATCTGCCTGGCGGCGATCTGCTAAATCAATTTTCCAGGTATCTTTTGCAAATTTTGGAGAAACGATAAAGTAGTTATCCCAGGTTGCTTTTGTAATTGGATCTGGCAATTCCAGCAGCCAAGGATTATTCGCCTGAGCGCCAATACCAATCGGCACTTTCTGATATAATGCCAATTCAAAAGAACTACCTTTTTTCATGGAAACAATTGCCGAAGATGCTTCTGCAACTTTTGCGCTGTTAAAAGATGCGCCGCTCATTGAAGATGAAGCTGGTTCTACAACTCCGTCCTGCAAAGCTTTTTCATAACCATTAACACCACCTAATTTATCAGACCAGTATTTTTTGAATAAATCTTCGTAAGTAGTATTGCTGCCGCTCCATTTTAATAATGAATCTTCGAAAGCGCGTGTTTTAAATAAAGGCGCAATAGTTGGCTGAAGCAAACTGAAATAACCCGTTTTCGGTTCTGCATCTCCCCAACTTTCTAAAAAATGCGGTGCGGGAATTACATATTTACACAACTCTGTTGTTTCATCTAACCTGTCGTTAAATGAAATCGTTGTTTTTGTTTTCTTTAATGCAGATTTAAATTTTTCTGCATCATAATAATCATATGCCGGATTTGCTCCGTAAACCAATAAAGCCCCAACTTTTCCGCCATCTAAATCTGCAACCAGCGAATTGAAATCACTGTCAATTCCCTGGCGCCATTGAATAGGTATTGCCCAGTTTATTGTTGTACCATTTGCACCGATTGCCTCATTAATCGCATTAACAATTATCTGAACATTCGTATTGTTGCTTCCGCTTACTACCAAAGCTTTGCCTTTATTTGCAAGCAAATCTTTAGCAGCTTTTTGTATACCCGCTTTTAATTTTGGATCGAGTGCTGGCGCAGTTACGCTGCCTCCCAATTCTGCTAATAAAGCCAATGCAACTGCACCAGTTTCTGTTGGCCTGTGTGTGTACCTTTTATCTGCGTTTCCTCCTGTTACTGATAATAAACTTTCAAACTGATAATGCTTGCTGATGTCAGGATTTTTTTCATCAATTTTTCTTCCTGTTGCATATTGGCGCGCAAATTCAATTGGAGATAACCATGTACCTAAAAAATCTGCGCCTAAACTTACAATTACTTTTGCCTGATCAAAATGATAAGAAGGAATTGATTTTTTTCCGTAAGTAGCTTCATTCGCCAATAATAATCCGCTGTAAGAATCAGCGTCATATTGAACATGTTTACTGCCCGGATATTTTGCTAAAAATTCAGTAATAACTTGCTTTGTAGTTGGCGAAGTAATGGTGTTTGTTAATAATACAACTGCGCCGGTTAAACCAGCCATTGCGCCAGCAACTAACTTATCGAATGCATCAAATGAAGTTACTTCCTGAAAATTATTTCCGTCAAATTGTTTTGGATGGCGTAGGCGCGCTGTATCATATAAATCCAACACAGAAGCCTGCACGCGCGCAGATGTTCCGCCTTTTGTTATTGATGATAATTCGTTTCCTTCTAATTTAATTGGCCTTCCGTCTCTCACTTTTGCAACTACTGAAACCACATCGCCGCCGGAAACATAGGTTGTAGCATAATAATCTGCCACACCGGGAATTGTATTTTCCGGTTTATTTACATAAGGAATTACTTTTTTTACAGGTATTTCGCAACTTGCTGCCAACGCTGCTGCGGCTGTGCTGAAACCTAAATATTTCAGGAAATCCCTGCGCGGGGTTTTGGCATCAAACAAACCTTCCGTTTGCAAATCTTCATGAAATTCATTTTCAGAAGATTGCTTAAAAGCCTCGCTGTTACTATGCTCGCCGAAAGTTTGCCAATGTTTTTTTTCGCTCATAAATTCAAAATATGTGCTGGTTTGTTAATCTGGTAATATGCTTTTACAACTGTAAAATTTCTTATCAAAATTTTATTATTATTAATGGCATACAACCAAATCAGCTAATTAGCTAATTATTAATAATGACATTTCTGGCATTCAGTTCCACCAATTTTTTCTACAGTAATACTGTCGCCAGCTTTCAAATCCTTATGGAATTTTTCGTATATGCTGTAAAACTTATTACCGTTGTTGCCTGCGGAATCAGGAAAATTTACTTTGGTTGTGCGGTGGCAGTTTATGCACCAGCCCATGCTCAATTCAGCAAATTGCTTTACTTCATTCATTTCCTGTATTGGGCCGTGGCAGGTTTGGCACTGCACTTTGCCTGCGCGGATATGTTGTGCATGGCTAAAGAAAACGTGATCAGGAAGAACGTGGATTTTTGTCCATTCAACCGGAACGCCCGGTTTGGTTATTTTCCCAGCCTTCGCGTCAAACCCTGTGTAAGTATATAATTTTTGAATTTCGGCAGTTCCGTCAACTTCCTGGCCGTTTTCACGGTATAATTTTTCGCCTTTATAATCATTAATAGCTGCGTGGCAATTCATACAAACATTTAATGAAGGAACTGCAGCATGCTTGCTTTCCCATGCGCCGCCGTGGCAATACAAACAACTGATTTGGTTAGTGCCCGCATGTACTTTATGAGAATAGAAAATTGGTTGTTCTGGCTGGTAATTTTTTGTGCGGCCAAGGCCGATTGCACCTTCAACTAAATAATATCCGCCAATAATAAATAATACCAAAACCACCATCATTATATAAGCCTTATTTCTATAAAAAGGAATTGGC